>Ga0209742_10000054_pt1 | contig 62333 bp, 49 predicted proteins | sample DeeMarSeWOR38_10_FD_187462 | JGI IMG/M metagenome (GOLD analysis project Ga0209742, IMG submission 187462) | Marine sediment microbial communities from White Oak River estuary, North Carolina - WOR-3-8_10 (SPAdes) (version 2) | ecosystem: Environmental > Aquatic > Marine > Intertidal zone >...
GGTGACCGGTGGCGGCCGGGGCGGTTACATGAACGCCCTGACACCGGGCAAGGGACTTCAGGAAAAAGTGGCTTCTGCCATGGAAAAGGAGGGATTTAAAGTTATCAGAGCCACAATCGGCGGAAGCTAATAGTAGTAACTATCACCTAAAATGAGCGTTTCAAATTTTAAAAAATGGGGAATATATATTATTATTAATGAATTCTAGCGTTTTTCATTTTTAAAATTTGAAACCCTCTGGGCTTCGCTTTCAGCTACGACCCAACACATCGGGATTGCCGATCTTACCTCAACTACTGCGTCAGATGCCGTCCCGCATAGGCAACTATAGCGGGACGACATCTTCCTTGTACCTGTGGCAACTTCGACAATCGCTCAATTTAGGTATTATTTAGGCATAAAATGATGGGTCTTGTAATCTAAACTTTTGAAATGTTTCTTCTCAAATCCCAACCATTATATATTTGTAACCCCAATAACTGTATGAAAAACGTCGTATGGAATTACGTATAGATAGCCGGAATCGATCATTCCTCTATTTATCACATTGCGTTTCGAAATCCAAAATTTAGATAAGGTTTGTCGTCCACTTTCTGAATAGAGAGTGAGAAAAGAAAGGTTTTATTGGCTTTTTTTCTGGCCTTCCTTGTAGCCTTCCTCGTAGGCTTTCTCTTTAGATTTCTCGTGTCGGTCGTAGAGATAACCACCGGCCGCCCCGGCAGCAGCTCCTACAGCCAATCCTAATGGGGTGTTACCCCCAATGGCCCCAGCTATCCCGCCTGCTGCAGCGCCGATGGCAGCGCCGCCTCCGGTCCGTTTTGTCGTATCTGACATCCCAGAGCATCCACCAATCGCCAAGCTGCTTACCAGAAGCATTACTATCAATAACTTTTTCATGATTTGCTCCTTTCAAAATACAGACAAAATACAAAGTTATTTGCAGGGCCACTTTTCCATCAGAAACCTGAACTCCGTCTCAACGGGCTTCTCTCCCCAGTATTGGGGATGCGCTTTGGCCCACTCGATGAACATGCCAATCGCCTCATTTCGGGACGGTTCCGGATTGGAAAAACAAACCAAATCAATTCCCTTCGGCCCCGATGATACGGCATCATAGTATTGGTATGCGCCCACCAGGTAACCATGGCAAAAGTTGACGGCCTGGTGATATAAGGGATCGTCAGCGGATGCCGTGCAAAGATTGAGAAGGTCCTGGGTGGTTTCAGCCCGAAAGTCTTTCTCTGTCACCGCACCTGCAAAACCAGGCAATAAGAATACAATCACAACTAGCAGAACAATTGACTTTGGGGTCATTGTGATGCCCTCCTTTACTTTTGATTATTTAATCTGATTCAATTTCTGGAGATACTGTTCAGCAAATAAACATATTGAGGCGGATGACGCAACTGCCATCGCTTTTTGGATGGGGTTTTAGGCCAGCTTTATCAGCCTTTAAGCAGAAAGCCTGATAGCGAACCGCTCAAATTGTTATTTTTAATATACGCATATTAATAATCATTCACAGGAACCTGTCAATTGAAAAAAACTTTTTTATCCTGATTCGAATATTTAGTGAGAAAGGAAATATTTTGGATGTGCTATTGAAAGGTATAATCTAAGAGGATGTTAGGTAGCCGAAAGACACAATATTCAGAATGTGTGGATAGCCTTAGCTAATCTCAATGGTTGTATTTTCACAATCAGAGGATATTTTGGATTAATTGCCTTTTAATTCCTCTTTGGCCTGGGCCTAGCCGAAATCATTCAGAATTTTTCTCATTTACTCGCTCGCTTCCCTGGGCGGATCGTGGATAACCTCTTTGCGCTCCAGAAAAAAGGATTTGGAGGGGCACTTATTTGCCTGACACCTGCCTTGAATGCCCTGAAGCGATTTCATCCAGCGTGGCCTGCGCCTGCTGATCTTTGTTCGCCGAAAATGAAATGCTCATCTTCTTTGTGAACAACTGACAAGGGCTTATTGACAATCAACAATTTGTCACTACCCTGTAACGCATGACCGCCCTAAAAATTGGTTTGATGATTTTTGAAAGAGACCTTCAGGGTCTAACTACATTAACATTGCAGGGAAAGAACGGCTTAATTTTCCGAGCAAAGACCACATCCATACAAGCATGACATAAATGCATCGAGTTTCACATTCTGGAAAGGCCAAAAATCATGCGCACATATCCAAAAAACCTGCGTGAAATTTTATTGTTCACTTTTATCCTTGGCTCGTTGCTGTGGCTTGGGGCTTTGCCAGCACATGCCGCTGTTCCTGGAGGGACATCAATTGATTGGCTCACGCTGGGGATGGGCTTGTTCGGAGGCCTGGCGCTCTTCCTTGCTGGCCTTGAACTTCTGTCGAAAGGGATGAAATTAGCCGCGGGCGAGACCTTGAAACACGTTCTGTCGCAACTTACAACGAACCGTTTTTTGGGGGCGCTGACAGGATCCTTCGTGACGGGGGTACTCAACTCCTCATCCGTCACTACTGTATTGGTTGTCGGCTTTGTAACTGCAGGTGTAATGACCCTGGCGCAGTCGGTGGGTGTGATAATGGGCGCAAATATCGGCAGCACGATAACCGCCCAAATTTTGGCTTTCAATGTGTCCCAATATGCCCTGCTACCGGTGGCGATGGGCTTTTTTATGATTTTTGCCGTCAAAAGGGAAGGAATGAAACATTACGGCATGATGCTCATGGGTTTGGGACTTGTTTTTTACGGCATGGGGATTATGAGTGATGGCATGAATCCCCTGCGCAACTATGAGCCATTTCTGGGGATTCTGAAGCGCATGGAAAACCCGGCCTTGGGCATTTTGGCCGGGGCCGTGTTCACAGGCCTGGTACAATCTTCTGCCGCCACGGTCGGTATTGCCATAGCAATGGCCAGTGAAGGTCTGTTGAGCCTACCCGCCGGGATTGCCCTCGCCCTGGGAGCCAACATCGGCACCTGCGTTACGGCGCTGATGGCAGCCCTCGGCAAGCCCGTTGAAGCAGTGCGCGCAGCCGTGGTACACGTAATGTTCAACGTAATGGGGGTGCTTATCTGGATCGCCTTTATTCCGGTCCTTGCAGACATTGCGGTGTGGATCTCTCCTTCAAATCCGGAGCTGGAAGGCACTGCCCGAATGGCAGCCGAACTGCCACGCCAGATCGCCAACGCCAATACGATGTTCAACGTGATCAATACCTTGATTTTCATCGGATTCACCGCCGGTTTTGCCCGGTTGGCGGAAAGAATGGTACCCGAAAAACCCGAGCCGGTCGGGATGATCATCGAACCCAAATATCTGGATAACACCGTCCTCCAGGTGCCTTCGCTGGCATTAGAAAGGGTTCGTCTTGAGTTGGGGCGAGCCGGAGAGATTACAGAACAGATGTTAAAGGATTGGCCTTCCGCCATCCTGAATAGGGACCAGAAGAAACTAGATGAGATTGCCAAGCGCGACGATCAGGTGGACATCCTGGAAGCCGCTATCCTTGAATATCTGAGCCGTATCCGGCAAGAGCTGCTGACTGAGCAGGAGAGCAATGACCATCAGGCTCTGATGACCATGACAATCACACTGGAAAACATCGCCGATGTTATTGAAATCGATCTGATGGATTTGGCAAAACAATATTTCAAGATCGAACATGAAAGTAGTGAAACTACCATGCGGCTGCTCCGGGGAACCTATGATGCAGTCGTCAAGGCAGTGTCACTCACGGTGCAGGCGATACGTGACAACGACCAGACCGCCGCAGAAGAAGTCATGAGAATGAATAATGAGATCAAACGGCTCAGTGCTGAGATGCTGGCTCGAAAATCTGAACGGTTGGGGAGAAAGGAATCTAAATATCTGGCAGCCGCTAGAATTGATATGTCTTTTATAGACAAGATGAATCGAATCTATTCATTAACAAAACGGATCGCAAGGGAAGTTTTGCCGAAGGAACTGCCACAATAGAATAATTAAGACCGGGGGATGATCAATTGCATGACTGTTGTAATTTTCCAACTGAAATTGGATGCCCGGCTCGAAGATTTACTGATGCTGACTGGCTTTAAGCTCAGCTGATTTTTTTCGCATATGGATTAGATTAGTAAAAAGAATCTTCAAATAACAAAATATCACAAAAAAGGAGATAGTGATGCGATGGATGACGCGTGCCACCTGCAGACCGAGGGCCAGACGGGTATCGGTTCCGTCGATGTCTGCGGCAAGAATCACGTATCTTTTCCTTACGATCATCTTCAACCCCTACCAAAGGTTTCAGTTATCTGAAGCAGCCTTTTTGAAACCAACGTTGTATTTTGTCGTGGCCGCAGCCGCCATTTCCAATTGCCGCGAGCAGTGGAAGGCCTGTTCATCCGGGCCTCTCGGCCAAGGCCGAGCACGTCTTGCATGGGAAAGATAGCCAATCTTGCCACCGACATCATCCCCAACCGGATCAATGCCCAATGAATCTCTTTCACAGACACCTTTCTCCCAAGGTATCGAAAAAGCCTTCTCCTATCTTCAGGCGATGCCTCTGCCTCGAACCATCCACGGACTGTGTTATTGTCGTGAGTGCCGGTGTAAACCAAAAAATTTTTCTCATGGGCATGGGGAAGATAAGGATGCATGGGGGTATCCTCTCCAAATGCAAAAAGAAGAATCTTCATCCCGGGAAGCTTGAACCGATCCATGACCTCCCTGACATCCGGAGTGATAAAACCGAGATCTTCGGCAAAGATAGGCAGGTGTGGGAATTTTTTTTTCAGGGTATTCAAAAAATCATCAACAGGCACCTTCACCCATTTTCCTTTGACCGCCGTTTTTTCTCCTGCGGGGATTTCCCAGTACGCGACCAAGCCCCGAAAATGGTCAATTCTGAGGGCATCAAAAAGCTTAAGATTATGTTTTATCCGTTCGACCCACCATCGGTAGCCACTGTTTTTAAGAACATCCCAGCGATAAACGGGGTTGCCCCATAACTGCCCTCTCTTACTGAAATAGTCGGGAGGAACACCCGAGACAAAGACGGGTCTCTTTTCCCTGTCTAACTTGAATAGGCCGGGGTTTGCCCAGACATCTGCGCTGTCAAAGCTCACGTAAATCGATAGGTCCCCAAATAGGTTTACCCCCTTTTTTTGACAATAACGTTTAACCGAGTACCACTGCGTATAAAAAAGATATTGCCAGAATTTTTCCTTTTCGATTTGGGTATGACATTTTTTTTTGATCTCCTTAAGCGCTTTGAGGTTTCTATCTCTTAACTTTTTCGGCCATTGATTCCACACTTTTCCATCAAAGTGTTTTTTCAGGACAACAAAGACAGAGAAATCCTCTAGCCACGACGAATTTTCCGAACAAAATGCCTCAAAGGGCTCCCGTCCTTTCCAGCGTTGGTTAAAGTGTTGATAGGCCCGTTCCAACAACTTGCCCTTGTAACGAATCACCTTGGAAAAAGCGCAATGGTCCTCCGGAAATGGAGGAATATGTTCAAGATCCTTGGTAGAAAGAAGGGCTTCTTCAAGCAACAGATCAGGGCTGATGAGGAGCGTGTTTCCTGCAAAGGCGGAAACGCTGCTGTAAGGTGAATTCCCATAAAGCGGATCGGTCGGATTCAAAGGCAGAACCTGCCAGTAGCGCTGTTTCGTCTTTTTAAGAAAATCGACGAATCGATAGGCCTCTGGTCCCAGATCTCCAACTCCGTAAGATGAAGGAAGTGAGGTTATGTGAAGAAGGATGCCAGATCCTCTTTTATCCATTTTTACGGTTTTATAACTGTTTTTATCATCGGTGGGTGTCATCCATCTCCGCTCCAATGGGTGGCGCCGAGGTCCTCGACGATCCTCCTCACCATGAGTTCGGCCGGCACGGCAAGTTCGGGAAGACAGAGAACAGAACCCGGGTCTTTCATTGGGCCACCCGTCCTACAATTTCGTCGACTCGTTCCGGGGCGACCCGGGAGAACCGCTTTCCTCCGACATCGCCATCTCCCGGATTTTTTGGGCGTAGGTCTTCTGCAAAGAATCCAGATAATTCGTATCCAGGGGACCCTTCCAGGTAACCACCTGTTTGAATCGCCCGGGGATCTTCACGGACCCGGGGTCAAACCCGGTTTTGATCCGGATTTGCCAGCGCATTTTCTGGACCCTCCGGGCCACAGAATCCACATTTTCCGCCAGATCCCGGTAGCCCACGGCGTTCAGGCAGTCGGCCAGGACGGCCTCTTTGTAAACTTCGCGGGCGAAGAGACAGGAGACCATGGAGGTGAGAAACACCCGGGCCTTCTCGTCCTGAACTAAAAACGCCACGGCCTGTGCCGCATCTTTTCCATTTTGCTTCTGATCGTACGAGTACCCTCCGGCGTCCAGGTGGGAATGGCGGAGTCCCAGCGCCTGGGAGATGAAGAAGACCTCCCCGGTCGCATACCCCCCCATCTCCTGGCCGAGGACGCAGGCGAAGTCCGCCCCCCCGTATAGTTCTGCCGCCTTGAGGGTCCCCTGGCCCAGCACCCGGTAAAAATCGTTGGCCCCTGCACCCAGGTGTTTCAACGCCTGGCTATAGGCCCCGGCATCGCCGAATTTAAGAGGGATCACAGTCTCATTTTCCGAAAGGATGCCTTTCTCAAAAGCCTCCGTGGCCCAGGCCAGGGCCACTCCCGCGGACATCACATCCAGCCCCATTTTTTCCGCGATTTCCAGGAGCCTCAGAACCTGGAAGGCATCCAGCACGCTCAGCATGGCGCCCATGGCAAAGATGGGCTCATGGTCGTAGGTAACCTGCCGGTAGAGATACTGGTTCGGTTCTTTGAACTTTTCGCGCACGAATCCCAGGTGGATGCACCCCACCGGGCATCCCGCGCAGGCGGTGTTGCGCAGGAGGGTGCGATCGGCAAAGGTCTCTCCCGTAATGCCGGAAATGGCCTCGTCGCTGGTGCGCTGGAGATTCCGGCAGGGCAAGGCCTGGATCGCGTTCAGCACCGCCACGTTGACGGGCGTTCCCAGGTCGTGATATTTGTCCATCATGCTCGTTGTGGTCAGTTGCCCATAGATGTGCTGGAAGAGCGCGGCATACGACTTGCCGGAGGGTAGATCGAAGGACTCGTCGCCCACGATCACGATGGCTTTGAGGTGTTTGGCGCCCATGACTGCGCCGCCCCCGAGACGGCCAAAATGGCGGTACGTATCCACGTTGATGCAGGCCATGGCGGAGCGGTTCTCCCCCGCCGGGCCGATCCGCAGAATGCTCCGGTGCCCGGACCCGCCCGCCATCCGGCGCAGCATTTGACCGGTCCTCCGGACGCTCTTTCCCCAGAGATAATGCACGTCTTTGACTTCCAATTGTCGGGACCCTACCATCAGACAGCTCGGGCGCCTGGCCTTTCCGGTGATCACCAGAGCGTCCAGGTCGGCAAACCGCATGGCCAAGGCTGACCGACCCCCGGCGTGGCTTTCGGCATACTGATCGTGGTAAGGCGATTTGAAGGCGCAGACGACTTTGCTCATCAGCGGGAAATATCCCGTGAGGGGGCCCATGGCAAATATCAACGGCTGCTCCGGATCTTCCCAGCTACGATCGGGAAAGCCCATCCGGCCGAACAGAAGCGCGGCCAGGCCGCTTCCTCCCGCGCAGGTGTTGCGGCCGTCGATCTCTTCGATCCGGCCCCGGCCGGTGGAAAGGTCCACCTTGAGGACTCGAAAATGATCCCGGATCATGGTTCCACCTCCTTTTGGCCCTCATCGACCGTCATGGGAGCCGGAGCCTCGATCATCTCCAGACAGCCATGGGGACAGAATTCCACACAACGGCCGCAGTGGATGCAAACAAAGGGTTCGCCGGAAGGGTCCAGGTAGATGGCGTCGACCGGGCAAGCCGCGGCACAGGCCCCGCAACGAATGCACCGCTTTTTCTTGACCACCACGCCGCCGCCCTTGCGCTGGGTAAAGGCATTCGTAGGGCAGGCGGCGGCGCAAGGCGCCGGGTCGCAGGCCAGGCAAAGCATGGCCTCGAAGCCGGTGGACAGACCGCCCGTCGACCGGATCCGGATTCCGGCCGTGTCCCAGGAAAGGTGCTTATGCACCAGACGGGCACAGGCCAGGGAACAGGAGTGACAACCGATACACCGTTCCATGCGCGGCGTGCTCAAAATTTTCACCTGTATCCTCCAAGAGCAGTGGCGGTTCTATTTCTTGACTTTGGCCTGGTTCGCCACCGCCTCCATGGCCTTCTTCACCTTTTCAGGATCGCCAAGGTAATAGTGTCGGATCGGTTCCAGATCATCTTCCAGTTCATAGACCAGAGGCATTCCCGTAGGAATGTTGACTTCCGGGATCACATCGTCAGGTATGTTATCAAGATACTTCACAAGCGCCCGAAGGCTGTTCCCGTGGGCGGCGATGAGGACTCGTTTTCCCGAGCGGACGGCAGGCGCAATCACTTCATGCCAGCACGGAAGAAAGCGTGCAACCGTGTCCTTCAGGCATTCCGTGAGTGGAACCTGCTCCTTTTTCAATTCCTTATAACGCGGATCTTTCGCAGGATTCCGGGGATCGGTTTCCTCCAAGGCCGGAGGGCGGATAGCGTAACTCCGCCTCCAAATTTTGACCTGTTTGTCTCCATACTTCTCGGCCGTTTGAGCTTTGTTGAGACCTTGCAGAGCACCGTAATGCCGTTCGTTCAGGCGCCAGTCCCGCACCACAGGCATCCACATGAGATCCATCTCGTCCATGACGAACCAAAGGGTTCGTATCGCCCGCTTCAAAACAGAGGTAAAGGCGAGATCAAACGTATATCCCTGCTCTTTGAGCACCCGACCTCCTTCCTGGGCCTCTTCGACGCCCTTCTCTGAAAGATCCACGTCCGTCCAACCGGTAAAGAGATTTTCCTTGTTCCAGGTGCTTTCGCCATGTCTTATTAAAACAAGTTTGTACATAGGATTCGCTCCCTCGATTTTCATTGCTTAAATGCCTTTCTTCCAGAAAATTGGGCCGAAGTTCCAAGGTCCTCCTCGATGCGCAACAACTGATTATACTTTGCAATTCGATCGGTGCGGCTCGCAGAGCCCGTTTTGATCTGACCGGCACCTGTAGCCACAACAAGATCGGCGATAAAGGTATCCTCTGTCTCACCCGACCGATGGGAAACCATACAGGTGTAACCTGCCTCCGACGCCATTTGCATGGCCTCGAGGGTCTCGGTCAACGTTCCAATCTGGTTCACCTTGATGAGGATGGAATTGGCGATCCCCTCCCGGATCCCCCGCGCCAGCCTCTCAGTGTTGGTCACGAACAGATCATCGCCCACGAGCTGGATCTTTTTTCCCAGGCCGTCTGTGAGCAGCTTCCACCCCTTCCAGTCGTCCTCGGCCATGCCATCTTCGATCGAGATAATCGGATACTGCCGCACCCAATTGGACCAGAATTCGACCATCTGTTCTGATTGCCTTTCACTTTTGTCCGATTTCTTGAAGACATATTTTCCTTTGCTCGAATCGAAGAACTCACTCGACGCCGGATCGAGGGCCAGACCGACGTCCGTACCGGGCCGGTATCCTGCCTGCATAATGGCTTCGAGAATGGTTTCCGGGGCTTCATCGTTGGATTTAAGGTTCGGAGCGAATCCCCCCTCGTCTCCCACGGCCGTTGAATAACCTTTCTTTTTTAGCACGTTCCTCAATGTGTGGAAGACTTCCGCGCCCATACGGAGGGCATCGGCAAAGCTTGTGGCTCCGAAAGGGGCGATCATGAATTCCTGAAAGTCCACCGAGTTGTCGGCATGGACCCCTCCATTCAGGATATTCATCATCGGCACCGGCAGCGAACAGGCCGCATCTCCTCCGAGAAATCGGTAAAGCGGCGTCTTTTTCGACGTGGCAGCCGCTCGAGCCACCGCCATGGAGACGGCCAGAATTGCATTCGCCCCGAGCCGGCCTTTGTTCGGCGTTCCGTCGAGCTGGATCATCTTACGATCGACCTCTGCCTGGCGGATCGCGTCCATCCCTTTTATGGCCTTCGCAATCTCGGCGCTGATGTGCTGGGCCGCTTTGCGCGTGCCTTTCCCAAGATAACGTGATTTTTCCCCGTCACGCAACTCAACCGCCTCGTGCTCACCCGTCGAAGCGCCCGAGGGCACCGCAGCCCTGCCCATGCTGCCGTCATCCAACCAAACATCGGCCTCCACGGTCGGGTTGCCTCGCGAATCCAGAATCTCTCTTCCAATTGCATTAACAATCTTTGCCATAGTAACCTCCATAATTTTTCGGTGGTAGCTTAGCCCCAAAGACACTAAGCCACGAAGACTATAATGTAATTCTCTTAATGCCATTCTTGATGGGAGACTCGTAAAATTAACTACTCTTCTTGATAAGAGCTTAAACTTCATATCCCTTTCCTGGCCCAGACCGGATGGATCAGGACCGGAGTTCGATAGGTTCCGGTTTTCGCCTGCTCCACTTACTTCGTTCTATTAACCACGTCGCGCCAGGGCGGGCTTTGTGCCTCCGTGTCCTGGTGGCTAAACTGTCACATTTTTTCGTCACCGACTCTCGAAAACCACAACGCTGTGGGAAGAAACAGGATAGGAGGATTCCTTCGTACGAAGCTGATCCTCCGGTTCGAGGATATCTCCCGGTGAAGTTTGCCCTGTATCGATCGCACGGTGCCACGCCCGGTCGAAAAGGGGCGGCAGCGGCATTTCCATCCCGTGGTCCGCCATGTTGAAAACGATGTGAAGATCTTCCTCCTCCTCTCTTTGCCTTCCCAGGGTATAAGCCAGGATTTGGGCGTCAGGGTTATGCCAGAGCGGCTCGTTCAGTCTTGTCCCGTGCCAGGTCACATCGGGGAAAGGGGCATCCTCCTCTTTCTTGCCCGTCAGAAAGTGTTTGCGCCTCAAACAGGGATGGCGTTTACGAAAGGCGATCATCTTTGTGACGAACCCCAACATCTCGCGATTCTTTTCGGTCAGGGTCCAGTCAAACCAGCTCAGTTCATTGTCCTGGCAGTAGCCGTTGTTATTTCCCTGCTGCGTCCTGAGGACTTCGTCCCCGGCCAAAATCATGGGGAGCCCCTGGCTCAAAAGCAGAATGGCCATAAAGTTCTTGGCCTGCCGGTTGCGCAGAGAAAGAATTTTAGGGTCGTTTGTTTCGCCCTCGACGCCGCAGTTCGAACCGAGATTGTCGTTGTTGCCGTCACGATTGTTTTCGCCATTGGCCCCATTGTGCTTGCTGTTGTAACTCACCAGATCGTAAAGCGTGAACCCGTCGTGGCAGGTCACAAAGTTGATGCTGTTACCGGGCAGTCTTCCCTCCCATTCATAGAGATCGCTGCTCCCGCTGACCCGGCTGGCAACCTCTCCGATCAATCCCCTGTCCCCACGGACAAATCGCCGGATCACGTCCCGGTATTGACCGTTCCATTCCGCCCAACGGAATCCGGGAAAATCACCCACCTGATAAAGCCCGGCGGCATCCCAGGCTTCGGCTATGATCGCCGTATTGGCGAGGATGTTGGAAAACTCGATTCTCCAAGGCGTCGGCGCATAGTACATGGGGGCACCGTTCGGATCCCGAACGAGAACGCTGGCCAGATCGAAGCGAAACCCGTCCACATGCATCTCCTGAACCCAGTACTCCAGGCAATCGACCAGGAAATCCGAGACGATCGGGGTGTTACAATTCACCGTGTTTCCACACCCCGTGTAGTCACGGTAGATGCGTCGATCGTTCGGATCGAGATGGTAAAAACCCTGGTTTGCCAGCCCCTTGAAATTGATCGTGGGGCCTTCTTCGCCCCCCTCGGACGTATGGTTGAGGACGACATCCAGGATGACGCCGATGTCTGCCCGATGAAGGGCCTTTACCAAATCGCGGAATTCCCGGCGGTGTGTTCCTTTCTCCGGTGAGACAACGTATCCCGGATGGGGAGAAAAGAAGCTGTGGGTGCTGTATCCCCAATAGTTCCTTAATCCCTTTGCAGCTGCTCCCTCCGGCACATCTTGCTCATCGAAGGCCATCACCGGCATCAATTCAACGTCCGTTACGCCAAGTGCCTTAAGATAGGGGATTTTCTCGATCACTCCCGCAAAGGTTCCAGGACGAGCCACTTGAGAGGCGGGATGCCGTGTGAAGCCGCCCACGTGCATCTCATAGAAAATCCTCTCCTCCGTTGGATGGTTCAAAGGCTCGTCACCTTCCCAATCATAATGGTCATCGTCTAAAACGACGCTTCGCATCGAAACGGCACCATTGTCCCCCGGCAAGCATGCACGTCGTCTGTCCCACAACTCGCATGTCACTGCTCGCGCCCATGGATCCAGAAGGATCTTCTCTTTATCATATCGCAAGCCCGTGGACCGCGCATCTCCCGGACCGTCCATGCGCCACCCATAAAAGCTACCGGGAGCGAGTCCCTCCACATAAACATGCCATGCATAAAAGGTTCTGTTTGCTTTGGGGTCGAGCTTGATGACCTGAAAGGGAGCCGGGCTGTCCGACCTCTCATAGAGAAGCAGTTCAACGCGGGTGGCGAAACGGCCCCAGACCGAGAAGTTGGTTCCGCAGGCATCGAAGGTTGCCCCAAAAGGAAAACGATGGCCGGGCTGTGTGGAATATTTTTTCAATGTCTCTTTCCTCGTTTCATGGCCTTTTTAATTTATCGAACACCGGCTTAGGAAGAATCTTGGAGCCTGCAAGGCTTACATCATTTTAAGACCAACCACAGCTTCCTTCAGGATCTCGGCACTCTTTTGAAGCTCAAGATGTTCCTCGCTGGAGAGGTCGGGCAGGAGTTCCGTCAGGATCCCCTTCAATCCTACCACGCGGGGAAGAGAGAGACAGATGCCTTTGAATGCCTCCATACCGGTCGTAAGGCTGGAAACGGTAAGGACCCGTCGCTCGTTGTCGCGAATGGCCTGAACAATCTGTGCAATTCCCGCCCCGATACCGTAGTAGGTCGCTCCCTTGTTCTCGATGATGCGGTAGGCGGCGTGCCGCACCCCGTCGTCAATCTGCAATTTCATTTCTTCCTTCAACCCCACACCCATCTGTCTTGCATAATCCTGGATGGAAATCCCGCCCACTTTCGCACTCGACCAGACCAGAAGCTCAGAGTCGCCATGCTCGCCAAGGACATAGGCATGAACCGAGACCGGCGCCACCCCCAGGTGCTCTCCCAAGAGAGCCCGAAAACGGGCCGTATCCAGAATGGTACCGCTTCCAATCACCTTGGCCGGCTTGATCCCCGAAAGCTTAGTTACTACTTGAGTGATCACATCTACCGGGTTGGACACGACCAGGAGCAACGCCTCCGGCGCGAACTGAAGGACCTTTGGAATGACTTTTTTGAAGACCTCCACATTCCTTTCGAGAAGCTGAAGACGTGTTTCCCCCGGACGCTGACCCACCCCACAGGCGAGAACGACGATACCGGCGCCCTCGAGTTGCGGATAATCTCCTGCCACGACGCGCATCGGATGGGAAAAGGGGGTAGCATGAAGGATATCCTCGGCCTGACCCTGAGCCAACTTCTTATTAAGATCAACGAGAACGATCTCGCTCACGGTGCCTTTTAAGGCCATCGCATAGGCCCCTGAACTGCCAACGAACCCACAACCAACAATTCCGACTTTCATTTCATAACCTCCGGATTCATCGATTTTTTCCAAAATCCATCCTATTCGATCGTGTACTTTCCGAGTTCGACAGGCAGAGGATGGGCTTCCCAAATTTTGTCGCAATACTCTTTAATGGAGCGATCCGAAGAAAACTTCCCCATTCTTGCCACATTTAGGATCGACATCCGCGTCCATTTGGTTTCATCCTCATAAGCAAGGCTTACCTGCTCCTGGCTTTCCAAATACGACCGATAATCGGCAAACAAAAGATAGGGATCGCTATACAACAAAGAATCGACCAAAGGTTTGAAGAGGTTCCTGTCTCCTCCGGAAAAAGATCCGGAAGAAATCCGGTCCACGGCCTCCCTCAGTTCCGGATCCGAGCCGTAAACCTGTTTCGGGTTGTAGCCTTTCGCCTTCAGTTCATTGACCTGCTCCGCCGTCAGGCCGAAGAGAAAGAAGTTATCGGCTCCCACCTCCTCCCGGATCTCGATGTTGGCCCCATCGAGCGTTCCGATCGTCAGCGCCCCATTGAGGGCGAATTTCATGTTGCCAGTTCCGGATGCCTCTTTACCCGCTGTTGAAATCTGCTCCGAAAGGTCGGCTGCCGGATAGATGTATCTGGCATTCTTCACGTTGTAGTTCGGAAAGAAAACCACCTTCAACCGGCCGGCCACATCGGGATCATTGTTGATGACCTCCCCCACTCCGTTGATGAGCTTGATGATCAGCTTGGCCATAAAATAGCTCGGCGCGGCTTTACCCCCGAAGATAAAGGTTCGTGGGACCACTGTACGCTTCGGGTCATGTTTGAGCCGATTGTAAAGCGTGATGATGTGAAGGACGTTCAGATGCTGCCGCTTGTATTCGTGAAGCCGTTTAACCTGGATGTCGAAAAGGGATTCCGCATCGACGGCAATCCCAGTGCGCTCCTGAATCAGAACGGCCAAATCCTGTTTGTTTTCCCTTTTGATCCGCTGCCACTCTTTTTGAAAATCCGGGTCGTCTACGGAGGACTCGAGACCTCTCAATTCCTGCAGGTTCCTGATCCAGTCCTCGCCGATCCTGCTGTTAATGAGACGGCTCAGCTTTGGATTGCTTAAAACCATGAAACGCCGCGGCGTCACGCCGTTTGTTATATTGGTGAACTTCTCCGGCATGCATTCGTGGAAATCCCGCATGACGTCCCTTTTCAGCAGCTCGCTGTGAAGTTCCGCCACCCCGTTGATCGCATGGCTGCCCACGCTCGCCAGGTGGGCCATCCGAACATATCGCTCACCTTCCTCATCGATCAGGGACATGCGGCGGCACCGCTCCTCATCTCCCGGGTATTTCACACGAAGCTCCTCTAAAAAGTGCCGATTGATCTCGAAGATGATCTCAAGATGCCTCGGCAGAAGGCTTCCGAACATGGGGAGGGACCATTTCTCAAGGGCCTCCGGAAGCAGGGTATGGTTCGTATATCCGAAGGTGCTCTGGGTCACGTGCCAAGCCTGCTCCCATTCGATCTGGTGTTCGTCCACCAGAAGTCTCATCAGTTCAGCCACCGCGATTGAGGGATGCGTGTCGTTGAGCTGTATGGCGATTTTCTCATGAAACGTCTCCGGCTTTCCTCCCATCAGGCGGTGGACCCGCAGCATGTCCTGGAGCGAGCAGGAGACGAAGAAGTATTGCTGCGCGAGCCTGAGCCTTTTGCCGGCCTCCGGCTCATCATTGGGATAGAGCACTTTGGTAACCGTCTCCGATACGACCTTCTCATTCACGGCCCCATAATAGTCGCCCACATTGAATTCTTGAAAGTCGAAAGACTCCACGGCCTCCGCCTTCCACAGGCGCAAGGTATTGCAGGTGTTGACGCGGTAACCGGCAATGGGCGTATCATAGGCCGTTCCTTTTACTTCGCGCCCGGGAATCCAGCGCACGCGATAACATCCCTGATCATCATGATAGGATTCGGTATGTCCGCCCCATTTCACATAGTAAGCGATCTCCGGCCGGTGTATCTCCCAGGGGTTACCCAGGTGGAGCCAAGGGTCGGTGACCTCCAACTGCCAACCCTCCCGAATCTCCTGGTCAAACATACCGAATTCATAACGGATCCCGTAACCCACAGCCGGAATTTCGAGCGTGGCAAGGCTATCCAGATAGCAAGCTGCCAGCCTTCCCAAACCCCCGTTTCCCAGCCCCGGTTCCTCCTCCTGTTCAATCATTTTATGGAAATCCAAGCCAAGATCTTCCATGGCATGGCGCGCCTCATCATAGATTCCCAGGTTGACCAGATTATTCTCCAAGTGAGGCCCGAGGAGAAATTCCGCCGACAGATAGCTTACAATCCTAACCCCCGGCTTGCTGTAGTTTTCGACCGTGTGTAACCAGCGTTCGAGGAGCTGATCGCGAACGGTGCGGGAAAGGGCCATGTAAAAATCGTTCGGCGTAGCCTCCTCAAGAACCCTTCCCTGGGTGAAGTAAAGATGACGGAGAAACTCCCGGGCGAATTTCCGATTCTCCGTACCTGAACCCATGCCCTTCGGCAACGGTTCCTTTCCTGCTTTTTGCTTCTCAATGTAGCTTACTGCTTTCTTTTCCATCGGACTCACCTTTCTCTTATACGGTTTTAAATATGATGCATTTTGCAGCCACCCAACAAGCGGCTTGTTCTACGTCTTAAACGCAAGCCCGAGGAGGCCGGCGATGATTCCATAGACCCCCATCGGAATAACGGTGCGTTTAAGAATGAATCCCTCCTGATTGTAAATTCCCAGAATGGAGCAAACGGCAATAATGTTATTGATGCAGACCATGTTGCCCATGGCGGCCCCCACGGACTGAAGCGACAACACAAGGGATTGATCCAGACCCACGCTTCGCGAAATCGAATCCTGGATACCGCCGAAGGTCAGGTTGGAAACAGTTGCGGAACCTGAGAAAAAGGATCCCAAGGCCCCTAAAAAGGCGGCGACATACTGCCATCCCTGACCGCTTATCTTTGCAAAGGTCTTGCCAATGAGCATGGTCTGGGCCTTCTCTCCGCCGACCATCATGAGTTCCACCATGACCATCGCACCCATTAGGGTCACGACAGGGACCTTCATCTGGTCGAATGATTCGGACCAGATCTCCTTCACCACCCCCCTCTTGAGCCCGAAGAAGGGCACCGATACGGCGCAAATCACAAAAAATGGAATAAGGGCCGGCACGAAAAGAGCCTTGTAGACCCAGGCTACCTCAGTCAAAAAGACCTGCTCAAGTCCAAGGACCAGGGCTGCACTGACGCTGAATTCACCCAAAGAGCCCAAAGGCATTTTAAGGGCAGGGGTTTCGGCATTCAACAGCCCTTTGATTCCCAGTTCAGGAATCCTCGTTACGATAAGTAGGAAAATGATCCCGAGCAGGGGAAAAAACGCCTTCATCAATCGTTTCTTATTCACCCCGGCGATCTCTTGAGAAGAGGGAGCCGAATAAGCAGATGGAGCGAGGCCGATACCCTTTTTAGCAAACAGGATGCTGATGAAGAAGCCGACGGCCCCACCCACCAGAGAAGGAAACTCATAGTTTACCGTCGCCAAGATGACATACGGAACGACACAACTGAGGACGCTGAGATAGACGAAGATTAGATTCCTCAAGATCTCCTTCCATCTGACCACAAAGGCCAATGCAAGGACCGGAATGATCAAAGCCGCCACGCCATGAATGAACGCTGTTTTGAGACCGATTATTAGGAGCATCTGATGGCTCAACCCCAGGGGCCCCAACCCAAACCAGGTGGGCGTGCCGACCGCTCCGAAGGAAACGGGAACGGAGTTCATGATCAGCGCCAAAATGGCTACCGGAATCGGTTCAAACCCCAAGGCCACGAGGACCGGTGCGCTGACTGCTGCCGGTGTTCCAAACCCGCTGGCCCCTTCCATCATGAAAGAAAAGGCCCAGCCGATGAGCATCAGCTGCGCCACCCGGTTGGCAGTGATCCCGGTCAGCCATTCCATCACGACCTGTCCCGCCCCAGAAAGCCTCATGGTCTTGGTGAGGAGAACGGCGCCCCAGATAATCGAGATCGGCGTCAAGGCACCCAAAATACCTTTAACCACCGTCGCATTAATCACATTGGGATCAGACCCGAAGTAAACCAGGTGAATCACGTAAACCATTGCCGCGCTGAACGGCAGAGCGATGTGCGAAGGAACGTTTTTCTTCCTGGTCATCATGTAGATCAAGATGATCAATGGAAAAAGGGCACCTATAACATCCCATGGACTTACCATCTCACCGCTCCTGGTATAGAAAAGTTTAAAATCCCGGCCTTATTCAACTTAATCTCTCTCGGACTTGAGACCAAGATCGATGATCTCCATGCGATGGTTCGTTTCCGGGCGTTTCGTGGAAGGCCCTTCGGTCAGGAAGGCGAGCTTCGCTGCCATGCCATGTTCGCTCAGCCATTGCTTCACGTAGCCCTTCCAATGTTCCGGGTGCTCCGGCTCATGCACCGGATAAACCCCAGAGGAGAACTGAAGTTGCCGGCAGGTCGACTCCTGCGAGCTTACGGCAACGGTCCAGACAGGGAACCGGAACCTCGCAATGCTCCTCGCGGTGGCGCCGCCATGTGTCGGGACGAACACGGCCGCGGGAGACTCATATCCAAGGCATGCCTCCACGCCGATGGCGACCAGGTGTTCCGGCCGAATCCTCCCGGTGAGATCGATCCCCCGATACAGCTCTTTCACCGCAATGGGGGGACGCCGCGCCTCCACGGAGGCCGCGATCTTCGCGAGCATCGCAACTGCGTCAACGGGGTATTTTCCCATGGCCGATTCGGCCGAGAGCATCACACAATCGGTCCCGTCCAGGATCGCATTGGCCACGTCCGTCGCCTCGGCTCGCGTCGGGCGCCGGTTGTCCGTCATGGACTCAAGCATTTGGGTCGCCGTGATCACGGGTTTTGCACGCATGTTCGCAAGACGCATCAGATGCTTCTGCACCACGGCGGTCTCTTCGATCGGGACTTCGACACCGAGGTCACCGCGCGCGATCATGATCCCGTCGGCCGCATCCATGATCGCGTCGATGTGATCGAGCGCCCCGGACCGTTCGATCTTGGCGATGATGAAAGGCTGATACCCGATGTCCGCGGCCGCCTTGCGGACGGCGTCGATGTCCGCGGCCCTTTCGACAAAGGACTGGCTGACCGCATCCACGCCGTTTTCCAGGGCAAACTTGAGGCACTCGTGGTCTCTTTTGGTAAACGCGCTGATCCCGAGATCGATGCCCGGCAGGTTGAGCCCCTTGCGCGACCGGAGGTCTCCGCCGACCTGCACCACACAGTGTACGTCCCTTTCCTTCACTTCGGCCACTTGCATCTGGATATAGCCGTCATTCAGAAAAAGCGTATCTCCCTTCTTCACGGCCCGGGGAAGGGAGTCAAAGGAGACGGAAACGCGGCTCCTGTCCCCGACGATGTCGTCTGTGGTCAGCGTGAAGGGGTCGCCCGGCCTGAGTTCGATGGGCTCCGGGTCGATCTTCCCGATCCGCATCTTCGGGCCCGAGAGGTCGGCCATGATCGTTATGCGACGCCCCACAGACGCCGATGCCGCCCGTAGGTTTTCGATGATCTTCTTGTGAGCCGCAAAGTCGCCGTGCGAAAAGTTCATCCGGGCGATGTTCATGCCGGCTTCGATCATCTGCTTTAACAACGCCGGCGACTCCGAGGCGGGCCCGATGGTGCAGACGATTTTGGTTTTATGATTGGGTAAAGCCATGTTGATTCCTCCGATGCTCTTCGTCCTTCACGGGCATTACCGCATCTCTCTGGGCTGCCCGGTTACGGTGATCACACTGTTCCAGACCCATCCCTCAGGATCCATCTTCTTGCGCTTCGAGGTGGCCATGGGGATGGGCACATGGGTGAATTCATTGGCCAAGAAACCGACCACCAGATTTGTCTCGCCGGCCATACCGGCATGAACGGCATTTTGTCCTAAGAGGAGGCAGAAGGCGGAATCATTGGCATCCGCCGGCACACTGCGTATGGTGTAACTTGGATCGATGTATTTCAGGCTGATCTCCGTACCCGTCTGCTTGAAATAGGCATGGATTCGGTCTCTCAGGAAGATCCCGACGTCCTGAAAGCGGATATTGCCGGAGGCGTCCCGCTCTCCGGTCTGCCCCAAAATATCCTGACCCGCTCCTTCCGCCACCACAATCACCGCATGACCCCTCTTTTCCAGCCTCTCGTTGAGGGCCTTGAGGAACCTCTCCAAGCTAAAAGGGACTTCAGGAATAAGGCAGAAGTTCACATCGCTGTAAGCCAGAGCAGCGTAAGCAGCAATGAAGCCTGACTCCCGACCCATCAGCTTTACCAATCCGATCCCATTTCTCGCACCCTGGGCTTCAATATGGGCCGAGGTGATCGCCCTGCCTGCCTCGGAGACCGCCGTCGCGAAGCCAAAGGATCTCTGGATGTAGGAGATATCATTGTCAATGGTCTTCGGGATGCCGATCACGGCGATCTTCAATTTCCGGCGTTCGATCTCCTCAGCGATAGCACTGGCGCCGCGCAAGGTCCCATCGCCCCCGATGGTGAAAAGAATGCCGATATTCATCTGCTCCAGGGTATCCACCATTTCCCCGACATCTTGATTTCCCCGTGACGAACCCAGAATCGTCCCGCCCTGCTCATGGATGCGCTCCACCACAGCAGGCGTCAAGGCGATCGGTGCGTGACCGTAACGATAGCTAAGCCCCTCGTAGCCGTAAGCAAAACCAACAACCGTTCGTACCCCGTAACTATGGTGAAGACACAGGACGATCGCCCGGATCACACTGTTCAGACCCGGACAGAGCCCTCCGCAGGTGACGATGCCGCACTTGAGTTTGGAAGGATCGAAGTAGATCGTTTCCCTGGGGCCTGCCCGTTCAAAGGAAGGAATGGGTTTTGCGCCCTCGACATATTCATTGATCTCGCTCAAACCCGAATGAAAAATCACCCGCTCGCCATTCTTCACAAAATAGACACTCTTCAGGGGAGAAGGAATGCGGCCTTCGCCCAATCTTGAAACCTCAAAATTCAGATCATCCAGCATGATCGATGCTCCTTTTACCTCAAAGATACTCGTAAACATTTTAATCTTCGAGACTTCGTGCCTTGGTGGCTGAACTATTTTGGATTCTCAACCCTCCTTGGAGACCATGTATCGGACAAGATCAACCACCCGGTTTGAATAACCCCATTCATTGTCATACCAGGCAATGATCTTGAACGCGGTCTGCTCGCCTTTGAAATTGTTCCGAAGGGTCGTGATGGAGTCATAGATGGACGAGCTTTTCGAATGAATCAGGTCGGTGGACACAAGCTCTTCGTCCGTGTATTCCAGGATCCCTTTCAGATAGGACTCCGAGGCCTTCTTCATCAAGGCGTCGATCTCTTCGATCGTACTCGCCCTCGTGGATCGGAACGTCAAATCGATGACGGAGACGTCCGGGGTGGGAACCCGAAATGCCATCCCGATGAGCTTCCCCTTCACCTCCGGAATCACTTCATGAAGGGCCTTGGCCGCTCCGGTACTGGATGGGATGATATTCATGGCCGCCGCCCTGCCTTCCCTCCAGAGCTTTCTCGAAGGGCCGTCCACGATCCTCTGCGTAGCCGTGTAAGAGTGAATCGTTGACATCCCCCCTAATTCGAGGCCGATCCCTTCCTTGATGATCACATGAACAATGGGGGCAAGACAGTTCGTCGTGCAGGAGGCATTGGAGACGATATGATGTTTCTTGGGATCATATTCCCCTTCATTGACGCCCATGACGAATGTCTTCACCTCCCCTTTCGCGGGTGCTGAGATGACCACTTTTTTGGCCCCTGCCTTTAAGTGAAGGCCCGCTTTCTCCGCCTCGGTATACAGGCCGGTGGATTCGATCACATATTCAACGCCTAGGTCCTTCCACGGAAGAAGTTCTGGCGTCTTGGTGGCTGCCACGCATTTGATCTTGTGTCCATCGACGATCAGAATGTCTTCTCCTTCGGCAGAAGGACCGCTTTTCTCTGTGGAGAGGGTTTTCGGAAATCGGCCGTGGACGGAATCATACTTCATTTGGTAGGCAAAATATTTCGCGTCGGTGCTGACATCCACGACCGCGACAACGTCGAACTTTTTTCCAACAAGCCCCTCTTCCGCCATCGCGGCCAGAACGAGCCTGCCTATCCTTCCAAACCCGTTAATTGCAACTTTTGTAGCCATATTAGACCTCCTTTGAGTAAAACCCCATAGGGGTGACAAAGAGAATTGCGTTTACAAACAATGGTTTTGAAATCCGAATATCGAAATCCGAAACCCGAAACAAATTCGAAATCCAAAATCAAAATACCCAAACAATGGTATGTTTCTTTTTTCGATCAAATGTTGAACGTGGCACAGCTTGTCTGACACCGCATATGAAACTTCACCGGAAAGGAACAGCGAACCGCAGAATTTCGAAGGGTGGTTTCGCTTTGCTCAGTTTTTTTTAATAGACAGAATACCTTCCATATTCATTATTCGATATTCGCTTTTTTAAAGTTTTCTTTTCGATCAAACTGGCCGCCTTCGGCGGAACGCCTGAACACTGAAACGCTTCTTTACCTCCCGCTTTCAAAAAGGCTGGTTCCAACACCCCTCAGATCCGCAACAGCCTGCTTCACCCGTTCAGCCAAGGCAGCTTCCCCGAGCTTCATATAGGAACGGGGATCGTATTTTTCCTTGTTTCCCACATCGCCCTCGATCTTGAGGACACCGTCATAGTTCTTCATCATATGGTCCACAATGGGGCGCGTAAAGGCATACTGGGTATCGGTGTCGATGTTCATCTTGACGACCCCGTAGTCAACCGCTTCCCTGATCTCCTCAAGAGTAGATCCCGAGCCGCCGTGAAAGACCAGAGCAAAGCGCGCTGCTTTGCCAAAAGCCTTTTCCACGGCTTCCTGTCCCTCCTTCAGAATAGAGGGCTTGAGCTTCACCCGGCCGGGCTTATAAACGCCATGGACATTGCCGAAGGTCGCTGCCAGGAGGTAGCGCGCCCCCTTGACGCCACCGAGCCGGCGGGAAACCTCGAGCATGTCTTCCGGTGTGGTGTAAAGCTTCTCTCCTCCGCCTCCCGAGATTCCATCTTCTTCTCCACCGACGACCCCGGCCTCCACTTCGAGGATGATTTCATTCTTATGGCAACGTTCGAGCAGTTTGACGGCGATGTCGAGGTTCTCCTTGAGAGGCAGATCGCTCCCGTCGAACATGTGACTGTTGAAGAGGTTCGGTTTGCCGTCGGCGCGGCGTTTCTCCGTCTCCGCGATCAACGGGAGCACATACTGATCCATCATCTTGGCCAGGCAGTGATCCGTGTGCAGCGCCACATAGATGGGGTAACGCTCCGCAGCGCGGTGCACGTGCTCGGCGATGGAGATAGCTCCCAAAGGCATGTCCTTTAAGTGTAACCCGGAGGCAAAGGCCGCCCCTCCAGTCGAAACCTGGATGATGCCGTCGCTTTTGCTCTCCGCCAGGCCCTTCAGCACACCATTGGCTGTTGTCAAGGAAGTGACATTGATGGCGGGGTAGGCAAATTTCTTTGCGCGGGCATGATCGATCATTCTGCAATACGCACTGTAATCTGCTACTGGCATGTTTTTTTCTCCTTTAACTTTGGGTTGTTCAACGGTTGAAGGTTTAGCTCTCACGGCACCTGGGATAAGTCATATTTGTCGTGTATCATCTGACGGCGTATGTCCCCGGACTTTCATTTCATGCTTCTTGGTTTGCATGGATAGGCCTCCTTTGCGCGGGTCCCTTTGCAATCAAATACCTATATTCGTTTGATTAGAGAAATGTTAAAAAAAATTGGGCCTTCATGTGTAAAAAATTAACGCAACATCGCAAAACACAGCCATACGATCACCGTCGGCAGCAGTGCAGCCTTGAGCAGCCCCACCGGGGATACGGCGTTGTCGAAGTATTTTTTCAGCAGTGACTGCCCGGCTGGGTTTGCCGATGTTGCCGGTCAGCAAGGCCAGGTTCACCAGGGCGTTGATGTTATCGTTCCCGTGGGCATGCTGGGTGAGACCCATACCCCAGATAAATATGGTTTTTTTGTCGTGAATCAGCTCGGCGACTTTTTCCAGTTCCTCACGGGTGACGCCGGCGCGCCAGCAGGCACTATTAATATTGAGATTTGCTACCTATTTGCACATAGCATTAAATCCGATGGTCTGCTTTTTACAGAACTCCTGATCATGCCAATCTTGATCGGATCTGCCTATTTTCTTAAGATAGCGAATTCGTTTACTTGGCCGCTTTGGCGAACAGCGCCGCTTTCAAGAACTCCCGATTAAAGCGTGCAATATGAGAAATGGACACTTCTTTGGGGCATGCATTCTCACACACCCTATGGTTGGTGCAATTGCCAAACCCGCAGTGGTCCATTTCCTTGAGCATGGCCAGTACCCGCCGGGTGGCTTCCGGTTGCCCCTGGGGCAGCAACGCAAATTGGGACACTTTGGCGCTGACAAACAGCATGGCCGAGGCATTGGGACAGGATGCCACGCAGGCGCCGCAGCCGATGCAGGCGGCTGCGTCCATGGCCTCTTCCGCTTTTTCCTGGGCAATGGGCAACGCATTGGCATCCGCTGCCCCGCCGGTATTTACCGAAATATAACCCCCGGCCTGGATAATCTTATCCAGCGCACTGCGATCGACCATCAGATCTTTGACCACTTTGAAGGCCCGGGATCGAAACGGCTCGACCACAATCGTGTCGTCGTCGCTGAACTCGCGCATGTGCAGCTCGCAAAGAGTCATGGCTTTACGGTGACCATGGGGGATGCCGTTGACCACCGCACCGCAAGTGCCGCAGATGCCCTCGCGGCAATCATTATCGAATTCAATCGGCTCTTTATCTTCCAGAATCAGTTTTTCATTCAAAAAATCCAGCATTTCCAGAAAGGAGATGTGGGTTTCGACATCATTGACGGTGATGGTTTCGAATCGACCGGGATCCTGTGGTCCTTTCTGGCGCCAGACTTTCAGGGTGATGTTGATGGTTTCTTGTGCGCTCATTATTTATAGCTCCTCTGGGTTAATTCGACATTTTCGAAAACAAGCGGTTCTTTGTGAAGTCCGGGCGCTACGCCATCGCCCTGGTACTCCCAGGCCGACACATGGCAGAAATTTTCATCATCCCGGACCGCTTCGCCGTCTTCGCTTTCGGCCTCCGTACGCAGGTGGCCACCGCAGGATTCTTTACGGTCCAAGGCATCGATGGCCATCAATTCGCCAAGATCCAGAAAATCAGCCAGTCGGCCGGCTTTTTGGAGATTGAGGCGGTATGTATCAGCCGGACCCACAACCTTAACATTTTGCCAGAATTCTTCGCGCAAGGCCCGGATCTGCTCGATGGCTTCTTTCAGGCCGGCCTCGTTACGAGATAGGCCAACTTTATCTTCCATGATCCGACCCAGCTCCCGGTGAATGTCCTCCACCGTGCGCTTGCCGTTGATGGATAGAAGTTTTTCAATGCAGCTTTTCACTGCCTGAATCGATTCATTAAAGGCGGCGTGGTCCTCGCCCACATCCGAATTGCCGGCATCGCCTAAAAAGCCGGCCAAGGTGTAAGGAGCGACGAAGTAGCCATCCGCAAGTCCCTGCATGAGCGCACTGGCTCCCAGACGATTGGCGCCGTGATCCGAAAAGTTGGCTTCACCGAGCACGAACAGGCCGGGAATAGTGCTCATCAGGTTGTAATCCACCCACAAGCCGCCCATGGTGAAATGGGCCGAGGGATAAATCATCATCGGTGTTTCATAGGGGTCTTCAGCGATGATATTGCGGTACATGTCGAACAGGTTGCCGTATTTGCGGGCGATGGCGTCTTTGCCTTCACGCTGGATGGCCTGCATGAAATCCAGGTAAACGGCACGTCCCGTCGGGCCGACACCCTTGCCGCCATCGCATTGCTGTTTGGCGTTGCGGGAAGCCACATCCCGCGGCACCAAGTTGCCGAAGCTCGGGTACTTTTCTTCCAGGAAATAATCGCGTTCATTTTCCGGGATGTCGTTGGCCGGACGTTTGTCCCCCGGGTTTCTGGGAACCCATACGCGCCCGTCATTGCGCAGGCTTTCACTCATTAACGTAAGCTTGGTTTGATGCCCGCTGACATGCGGCAGACTGGTTGGATGGATTTGCGTAAAGCAGGGATTAGCAAAAAATGCGCCTTTTTTGTAAGCCTGCCAGATGGCGCTGACATTGCAGGAAATGGCATTGGTGGAAAGATAGAAGACATTTGAGTAGCCGCCGGTGGACAGCAGAACAGCATCGGCCGCATGCGCCTCAAGTTCTCCGGTAATCAGGTTGCGGGCAATGATGCCCCGGGCCCGACCGTTTGCTACCACCAGATCAAGCATTTCGTGACGCGGAAACATTTGCACCTGGCCGTTGGCAATCTGGCGGGACAACGCCCCGTAGGCACCCAGCAATAGCTGTTGGCCGGTTTGCCCCCGGGCGTAGAAAGTTCGGGATACCTGGGCCCCGCCAAAGGACCGGTTGGCCAGGAGCCCGCCATAATCCCTGGCAAATGGAACGCCCTGGGCCACACACTGGTCGATAATGTTGTTGCTGACCTGGGCCAGTCGATAAACATTGGCCTCCCGGGCGCGAAAATCACCGCCCTTGACCGTGTCGTAGAAGAGCCGCCTGATGCTGTCGCCGTCGTTGGCATAATTTTTGGCTGCGTTGATACCGCCCTGGGCGGCGATGCTGTGGGCACGCCGCGGGCTGTCCTGGATACAGAAGGTTTTTACGTTGTAACCGAGTTCAGCCAGGCTGGCGGATGCCGAAGCGCCGGCCAGACCGGTGCCCACGACGATGATATTGTAGCGCCGCCGGTTGGCCGGGTTGATCAGCTTCATTTCCATTAAATGACGGTCCCACTTTTCAGCAATCGGACCGTTCGGGATTTTACCATCCAGTTGTTGCATGGTTGATTCTCCTATTGGAATGACGAATTAAGAAATACTTTCTATTCTTTATTTTCGGATTAAAACGACGGAGCAGAGCGACTACCAAAATTCGTCATTCATCACTCGTCGTTTGGTTACGCGATTATCAACAGATAAATCGGCAGAATCCCAAATCCGATCCCAAACACGAACGTTACCACCAGGCCCAGTTTCATGATCAAGGGCATGTAACGCGGGTGATTGATGCCAAAGGTTTGAAACATGCTCCAGAACCCGTGACTAAGGTGCACGGCGACAATCATCATTGCGATTACATAAAACAGCACCCAAAGAGGGTTGCCAAATGCGGCCGACATCTGCTGGTAAATCGGCACGACGGATTTGTCGACAAATGTAAATTTAAGTAGATGGAAGATGATAAATATAAGAATCCCCAAGCCGGTGTAAGTCATGGTGTTGGATCCGATTGTCCGACCGCCTGGATTATGGTAAACTTTGTATCTCGTCGGGCGGGCCTTCCGGTTTTCGAAAAAGAGAAAAATGCCGATCACGATATGAACCAATCCCAGCATCGCCAACCCGAGATTAAAAACGCTTAAATACGGCTGCAGCGAGTGCAGTTTGGCCGCATAATCATTGAACGCATCGGCTCCGGCAAAGGCCATAACATTGCCGAGCAGGTGCACGGATAGAAAACCAATCAGGCCCAGTCCTGTCACCGCCATCAGCATTTTCTTGCCGACGGATGAACCGAGTATAAAAAAATACCAGTTCATGGGGCTCCTCCTTCCTGTTTTAAGTTAGTGGCAGATTGAAAGCCTCTGCCTCGTGCAAAATCCAGGTAATAAACTCAGCTACTCTGCCGCCACTTGCGATAATTCTCCGGCAGACTTCTTTGTTTTTTGCCAGTATGAAAGGTCCATTTCATCTTCTGCTTTGGCCACAATACAAGTCACGGCCAGATCGCCGGTGACGTTGGAAGCGGTGCGCCCCATATCCAGCAGGGCATCGATGCCGAATATCATGGCATAGGCCATGGCCACCGGTGTTCCGGCCTCCACTTTCAAGCCCACCGAGTCAAGCACCATCATGAGCATGATGGCACCGGCACCGGGTACACCGGCAGTGCCGATGGAGGCCATTACTGCGGTGGCGATGATGGTCAGCTGCTGCGAAAAAGTTAACGGCGCGCCGATGGCAAATCCAACGAATACGGCACAGACGCCCTGGTAGATGGCGGTACCATCCATATTAATCGTCGCCCCCAGCGGCAGGGAAAATGAATAAACGCCCTTGGATATACCCATCTTATCTTTGGCAATCTCCATACTGACCGGCAAGGTGCCACCGCTGCTGCGGGTAACAAAAGCCGTCACAATTGCCTCTTTGGCTTTACTATAAAAGGTGACGGGATCAATTTTGAAGATAGCCAGCAAACCGCCGTAAACACAGGCCATGTGCGCAACAAAGCCAAGATAAACCGCCAGGGTGGTCATGCCCAGTGGGCCAAACGCCTCGGCACCCTGTTTGCCGAATACTTCGGCGATCAGCGCAAATACACCGATGGGCGCATACTGCAGGATCCATTGAACGACAAGATAAATCACTTCGGCACTGCCGTTAAAAAATCGGAACAGGGTTTCACCGGATTCCCGAATCTGTTTATTATCGCTGTTTCTGACATGGGACAGCCCGATACCGAAAATCAGACAAAAGAAGATGATCGGCAGGATTTGTCCATCAGCAATGGCGCCATAAGGATTTTTGGGTACGATGTTGATCAGCGTATCGGCCAGGGAAGGGGCCGTCACATTCGCGGAAGCCACCTGGGTAGCGGCAGCGGCTAGTTTCATACCCTTCCCGGGTTGAAACATGTTTCCGAACACCAGTCCCAGGGTAACGGCAAAGGCCGTCGTTAGCATATAGATAACCAGTGCTTTAACACCCACCCTTCCCAACTGGGTGGGATGAACGCTGGCGGCGCCGACAGTCAGGGTAAACAGGATCACCGGCACAACAATCATTTTGAGCAGACGGATAAAAATCTCGCCGAAAGGATGCACCCATTCGATTTTCGGGCCGAAAACAATGCCGCAGATCGCCCCCAAAATCAAACCCAATAATATGCGCATCAACAAATTGGATTTGAAATACCAGCTGAGAAACTTCATAGAGTCCTCCCTAGTCCATGTCAGTTCTACTCATATTTATCTCCAGTCCCCTGGAATTCTTTGCGTCTTTTGTCGATCTCAGCTTTCTTGCGGGCAACAAATCTATTTTTCAAAAGTTGTGCCCGGTTCAACTTTTTCCCAGACACTGTTTTTTGTTCAGCCCAGGACATTTGCTCAAAATATTCATATTCCAACAGATCCAAAGTACCATCGATTTTGATCTGATCAATAAACAGATTTAGCCAGGAGAGGAAAGTCGGATCTCCCCGGCGGATGGCAAAGGCATAGTACTCCCGCGTCACAGGGGTCAGCAAGGCGGCGATTTTCTGATAATGTTCAAGATGGGTATTGCGCCACACCCGCACAAAGGGAGAATCTGCCACCATGGCATCCACGTCGCCTTTAATCAGCGCTTCGGCTGCTGCCGCTGCGGTCGGATAAAGCTTAATGGCTTTAGCGGGGAACAATTGCCGGGCGAATGTCTCATGGGTGGTATCGGCTTTGACCCCCAGGCTGAGTCCCTCAATCTCCGGCAAATCGAAGTAGGAGTCAGCGCCGGCGGGCAGCAAATCGCGCCGAACCAGGGCCGCCTGGCTGACTTCAAAATAAGGATCGGTAAATTGGACCTGCAGCCCCCGCTCGACCGTGCGCGTCATGGAAGCGATGATGATATCCGATTCTCCGGCCAGTAGTCTGGGTATTTGCTGGTCGTAGGTTTGCGGTTGTATAAATTTCACCCTCACCTTGAGATGATCAGCCAACAAATGCGCCAGATCAACATCCAGGCCAAAGAGATTGCCGTCTTTTTCCATGGCAAAAGGCGGGTATCCCCGGTTAAGGGAAACCATGATTTTGCCCCTTCCCTGGATGCTTTCAATCTCACCGGCCCAGGAAGGCGGTGTGATCAGAATCAGCAGTATAAGAACAAAAAAGCAGATTTTTTTCATAGTGGCGTACCTCGGAAAAAGTTTTAAAGGTTCAGGGTTCGCCGTTCAGGGTTCACACCTAAAAGAGCCCAAAAGTAGAAGCTTTTCAACTTCTGAACTTTGAACCCGGAACCTTCGACCTAAAACCTCATTTTTCCGGCATCGAACACCAGGTATCCAGCCGCCAGCTGCCAACGACTGGAAACCCGTATCCTGACACCTATTTCGGAATTTCCCGCGGATCCGTCATATTCTCCGGCCGCAGCATGTCGTCCAGCTTTTCCTGGCTCATCAAACCCTTTTCCAGCACCAGGGCGTAAACACTTCCACCCGTTTTCAGGGCTTCCTTGGCAATGGTCGCCGATTTTTCATACCCGATTACCGGAACCAGAGCAGTGATCAGACCGATGCTGTTTTCAACATATTGCCGGCAGATATCCCGGTTGGCCTCGATACCGGCGACGCAGCGGCTGGCAAGGGTGATACAGGCATTTTTGAGAATCAGCATACCGTGCAGCAAATCAAAGGCAATGATGGGTTCGGCCATACACAATTCCAGCTCGCTGGCTTCGGCGGCCATGGATACCACTGCATCATAGCCCATGACCTGGTAGCATATCTGGTTGACAAGCTCTGGAATTACCGGGTTGACCTTGCCGGGCATGATGGAAGATCCCGGCTGCATAGGCGGCAGGTTGATCTCGTTCAGACCGCAGCGCGGACCGGAAGACATCCAGCGCAGGTCATTGCAGATTTTGGAAATTTGGACCGCAGCGCGCTTCATGGTGGCCGACATCTGGACAAACGAACCGGCGTTCTGGGTGGCTTCCACCAGGTTGCGGGCCCGGCGCAATTCGAAACCGCTGATTTCGGACAGCTTCTTTGTGACGAGACCGGCATAGCCCGGCGGGCTGTTGATACCGGTTCCAATAGCTGTTGCCCCCATGTTAATGTCGTGGAATTCGTCTCCGGTGCGTTCCAGGGCTGCCGCGGCACTTTCGATCATAACGGCATAGGCCGAAAACTCCTGGCCCAGGGTCATGGGAACCGCATCCTGATTTTCCGTACGCCCCATCTTCAGTACATCGGCAAATTCTTCGGCTTTGGTCTCCAACGCCTCCTTGAGTTCCCCCATGGCGCCCAGCAGATCTTTTAACGACAGCAAAACTGCCAGTTTAATAGCTGTAGGGTAGGCATCATTGGTTGACTGGGAGCAGTTGACATGATCATTGGGATGTAAATAATCATATTCCCCTTTTTTGTGGCCCATGATTTCCAGGCCCCGGTTGGCGATGACCTCATTGGCATTCATGTTGGTGGACGTGCCCGCCCCGCCTTGAAACATGTCCACCGGAAACTGATCGTGCAGTTTGCCGGCCAGCAGCTCATCGCAGGCATCGCAGATGGTCTTCATTTTGTCTTCGTCCAACACAGCCAGTTCGTGGTTGGCCAACGCGGCCGCTTTTTTCACAAAGGCCAAAGCTTCGATCATATGCTCGAAATTTTTGACAAATATGCCGGAGATGGCAAAGTTTTCCATCGCCCGCAGGGTCTGAACTCCATAATAGGCCTTTTCAGGCAGCTCGCGCTCTCCCAGGGAATCATGCTCGAGACGTACTGCGCCGATCAATTGGCTTGGCGCGGAAATATCAGCGAAACAATCGGAGGCCATCCGTAACCGCTCACTGATGCCGGCTGCTACCCGAGCTATGATCCGGTAGAACACATCCGGTTTCTCTTCCCGGAACGCTTCAATCCTATTTATAGGTATTTGCCAGACGGTCGCCCCGAGCCTTGTGAAGGCACCGGTGCCATGGGCTACATCGTCTAAAAATGCACTCTCGCTAATCAAGGCGCCGGGAGCCAGCACCGCCAGATGTTTGGTGGAGCCGTGCAGACCGCGCACAATTTCCACTTCACCATCCAGAACCAGACCGGCCCACTTGCGGGGTGTGGATTCGTGAAACAGCCATTCTTCGGCTTTATAGGTACGCTGTTCGCCCTGGGCAAAAAAGTCCTTCAGATCGGCCTGGGTAACACCAATTCGTTTGGACGCTGTTTTTAGGATTTCATCGATTTTCATCATAACGGACTCCCCTTATTTAGTTTATATTAGCTTGCTTTGAATCTTTTTCGTGTTTTCGTGATTTATCTTTCCTTTTTGGGTTCTCCGCCTTCGGCAGATCCGGGTCAGGTTACTAAAATATTTTAATTATCAGTGGTGCCAACAGAAAGCCGAAGGTCACGGCCAGGGTAATGCAAATAACGCCGGGGATCAAAAACGGATGATTGAATACATATTTACCGATGCGGGTGGAACCGGTGTCGTCGAACTCGATTGCTGCCAGTAAGGTAGGATAGGTCGGCAGAACAAACAGGGCGCTGACGGCCGCAAAAGCGGCAATCGCCGCCACCGGGCTTACACCCAGTGCAATCGCTGCCGGCATTAATGCCCGGGTAGTCGCTGCCTGGGAATAAAGCAGCATGGCGGCGAAAAACAGCACCACGGCAAGCAGCCAGGGTTTGGTCTCCAGCAGGTTGCCGGCAAATACGTTGATCTCTTCGATGTGGGCCGCCACGAAAGTGGTGCCCAGCCAGGCGACCCCGAGAACACACACGCAGGCACTCATGCCGGATTTGAAAGTCGCTGCGTTCAGCACTTTATTGCAGTCGATCTTGCAAAACAGGGCAATTGCCGTGGCTGCCGCCAGCATAAATGTCATAATGGCTGCATCGCGTTTCAGGATCGGATCTTCGATCAGGCCGACGGTGCTGCTGATGGCCATGGCATAGCTCACCACGGCGATGATCGCAATCAGAAAGATCAGCACGGAGGTTTTGGCGCCCGGCGGGATTTCCCGCTGTTGCTTTTCTTTATCGCCCGGCATCTCCACTAGGCCTTTTGCAAGGCGATCCTGGTAGACTGGATCGTCTTTAAGGTCTTTGCCAAGGAAATTGGCAATCAAAGCGGTCAGCATCACCGCGACAAAAGTGGTGGGTATGACGATGACCAACAACTCCACATAGCTGACCCCGATCGGCTCCAGTGCCCCCGCGAAAAACACCACCGCTGCCGAGATCGGAGATGCGGTGATTGCGATCTGCGAAGCAATGGTTGCAATCGACAGCGGGCGCGACGGGCGAATTCCTTCGCGCTTGGCCACCTCAGCAATGACCGGCAGTGTTGAGAATGCCGTCAGGCCTGTTCCTGCAAAAATTGTCATGGTATAGGTAACCAAAGGGGCTAGGAAAGTAATGTACTTGGGGTTGCTGCGCAGGATCCGCTCGGCCAGCTGAACCAGATAATCCAGGCCGCCGGCAACCTGCATCGCAGCGATTGCAGCGATTACTGACATGATGATCAGGATAACGTCAATGGGTATGTCGCCCGGTTTGAGGCCGAATCCCAGGGCCAAAACCAACACTCCCAGGCCGCCGGCAAACCCGATGCCGATACTCCCCAGTCGGGCACCCAAAAAAATAAAGACTAACACAACCAAAAGTTCAATAATCCACATGATAGTTTTCCTTCCATTAGGGAATTTTGTAAGAACCCCTTAGATCCTTTGTCTGGCCCGTGAAAATACCCTGGTCCCTATCCGTAAAAGTGGACGTCCAGGTGAAATTAAATGTTCCCGTGAGCCCTTTCAGACTGCCGGTCCCGCCGACAAATTCTCCGGTTACCTCGACATCTTCTTTTAGCGGTTGGCCGCTGAGAACACTGTAGGCCTTGTCACCTTTGAGGCTCCGCCAGACACATCGCACAGAACTGCCTGCCACAGAATCCGAAAGCCCCACGCACTCCGCCCAGAAATCCTCTATCCCACCAAATTTTTCCTTGAGGCTAACATTTCCTGCCAGGTTGAAGGTGCCCACCTCGCGGCCTTCCACGAAGTCAAACGTCTGGCGCTGACCGCTGGCAATCCAGGTCCCTGAAAAGGTGCCGGACTGCTCCGCTACTGCCTCCGGCACCGGACCGGCTGTCAGCGTAAAGGCTGCGAAAATTACTGTTAAAAGCAGTAAAACATTTTTACACTTACTCATCAGTTATCTCCTCTAATTCGATTCGAATAGAAATAACAGACAGGTGATGCACTTTGACCATTTAAGAGAATTATTATCACCCATCGATCACCTCACCACGTGTTAATGATTATCAGTTCCCCATCAAAGAGCGATAGGGAATAATCCCTGATACCGTCGTTCACTATGATCGAGTCATTAGTAAACCCGGGACCATTATCCGTAACCGTAACCGGATAGATCGAAAATCGAAAATTGCGCCTTGACTCAAAGTGAACGCCACCATAATTTTCAAATAATATAGGACCCATTTACATGTCAAAATAGATCAGGTTAAGAGACTGGAATATTGGCATCAAAATTGTCAATATTCCGTCCTTATGTCAACTACGGATAAATTGGGAAACTAACAATTATCAAATTAACCGAGAATATTTCAGATCATTTTTAATACATGAAACACACTATGGAATCAATCGGTACTTCATTTTTGGCCAACTCAAGCATCATCGGTGCACCTTAAATATTCGAGGGGCCTAACTGCATAATGCTTTTGCTAATATAATGAATTTTGGCTTGCCTAAAAGTTGGGATAGCGTGCCTGCATCAAAAGTAGCGCTAACCTTTGATTCTTTATAGATTCCATCAACCAATCTAAAAAATTCCAGGAAGGATTTTTAATCTCCGCTTAAAATAAAAAATCCGGCATCGGACAGTCAAGTCTGATGCCGGACTATAATTGTTGCCTTTTTTGTTTGGTTTCTTTTGATAATGCAAAAATTTTTTACTTTTAAAAAGTTTGGCTGGATAGCCGCAGTCGCAACTCAGTGCTTTTATAGTTTCCATCTATTTAAGGGGATCATTTAGAGCTAGTTCAGAAAAAGATACTGACCCTCCCGATTGTGGCCCCAGACTATGTCATAATCCTCTCACAAAATCCCGGTTCAGCGTATTGTTATGTGCTTTTCTCAATTCTTAGTTAATGATAGCGAGGCTACGTAAAACAATTGCTGTTATATATAAACTCCATGCTACCACTACACCATAGACATGTTTTTGATAGCTATTTGTTTTAAACATAACGATTGAGAGAAAAATGAGTAGTATATTAAAAGCATTCGACCCTGTTGCACCATGCTGTAATATGTAATCGGTACCGATGGCCCATGCTTGTATCATGGCGAAAAGAACAAAAAACTGTTGCCTTATATTTAGATAATTTGAGATTAGCGTTGCTGGCTTTTTATCATCTGTCGCGCATGGTGCAATGATACTGGCCGTGAAGAACGCCAGTATTGGACCAAGAACAATGAATAAAAATGCGCCATAAGACCATGACTTAACGGTGGCTAGTAATACGGCGGCCCATGCCATGTTGAAATGAAGTATTAATAAAATAACAATCCAGTTGAGGTGCACAATGGTTACTTTAGTATTTTTTTTATTATTTAATATCTCAGCCATTGATGAGAGTAAATTAGCAACACCAAAACTCAGAATGGTAATGAACATTAAAGCAACGATGAGCGTATAAGATATATTCATGGTCAGTAGTGTCCCAGCGTCATTCGAATAATTTCAGTTGGTTAGGAAAGTAGTAATTCTCATTTGTGTATGTAGTCTTCGCGAGTGCCCGATAAATGGGCGTTTTCTCAAAAAGCGTGACACTTAAAATCTGTAAAATTGTGTAGAGGCTCTGATCCAGTTTCATCGTCTTTTTCACAATTGCCACCAGCACATAAACGCTGATCGCAATCCAGATCTGTGTTTTAACGGCATTCTCTGTGGTGCCATAAAATGCTTTAATGCGCAGGCGAAGTCCGCTCCCCCGTATAGTTCTGCCGCCTTGAGGGTCCCCTGGCCCAGCACCCGGTAAAAATCGTTGGCCCCTGCACCCAGGTGTTTCAACGCCTGGCCATAGGCCCCGGCATCGCCGAATTTAAGAGGGATCATAGTCTCATTTTCCGAAAGGATGCCTTTCTCAAAAGCCTCCGTGGCCCAGGCCAGGGCCACTCCCGCGGACATCACATCCAGCCCCATTTTTTCCACGATTTCCAGGAGCGTCAGAACCTGGAAGGCATCCAGCACGCTCAGCATGGCGCCCATGGCAAAGATGGGCTCATGGTCGTAGGTAACCTGCCGGTAGAGATACTGGTTCAGTTCTTTGAACTTTTCGCGCACAAATCCCAGGTGGATGCACCCCTCCAGACAGTCATGGGGACAGAATTCCACACAACGGCCGCAGTGGATGCAAACAAAGGGTTCGCCGGAAGGGTCCAGGTAGATGGCGTCGGCCGGGCAAGCCGCGGCACAGGCCCCGCAACGAATGCACCGCTTCTTCTTGACCACCACGCCGCCGCCCTTGCGCTGGGTAAAGGCATTCGTAGGGCAGGCAAATTCTTTAATTGAAAAATCCTACTGCTGGGCCTTTTTTTCTTCAAGTTGTTTGATTTCCTCAGCAATTTCATGACTGAGCTTTGCCACCAGGCGGCTCTGGGCGGAAACCATCTCGGCAATGGTATCGCCACCGATGGGCTCAGTTAAGACGGTTTCTTTCTTCGTGAGCACTTTTCTGCCATTTTCGCCTAAAATACCCCAGCGGCCTCTCAGGTCAACATTGCCTCCCGGCATGCCATCAAAGCGCGTGATTTCCAAAACGATTTGATAGTCGATAGGAAACGAGGCCTTCCAGGGAAATTTAAGAATCGATCCGGTAGAAAGCAGAGTCGAAAAGTTGTCCACCAGCACATTGGTAATATTTTCAGTTAACGGTGCTGCCCAGCGGTCTAAATCGGCTACCTGGATTTCATTTTGACTTGTGCGCAGGATGATCTGAGGGCGGTCGAGCACTTGTGAAAGTTTTATGGGGCCGACCCCGACGGTGGCATTTTCTAAAACCACAACCGGCTTCGGCGGGTTTATGTTCTTCGCGCTGTATAAGGAATTGAGGACATAAAATCGGGTGGCAGGCGTCTGGCTCCCGCCCCCGAAACAGCCATTCAAAAGCAGCATCAATGCCACTAGGATCGCGCATGCGAGTTTAAAATTGTCTTGGTGCATCAGTTTCCTCCAGTTTCTTTAGCCCGCCCGCGTAGGATGGCATCCGGGTGCTGTTCAATAAAGTCGGCTAAAACGCGCACGGAGCGGGAAGCTGCCGATATTTCTGTAAGCGCTGCGGAGACTTCGTGGCGCAGCTGGGTGCCTTCTTCCGCCAGATTTTCAATGCTTTTCAGGGTTGTATTGGCATGAACCAGGGCCGTTGTTGCTGATTCAGCTGCTTTTTTTATGTTTGATACGAGTGCCGGCCCTTGCTCATTCATCAATTTGCGGGCATCACCGATGCCGGCCCTGGCTTCGATCAGGGTTTGATCAAGGCTGGTTGAGAGGGGATCGACTTTGCTGTCCAGATTGCGTGCCAATTTTTGGACATCCTTGAGCGTATCTTTCAATACAACGATGCCCTCATGCAGTTCGGTGGAGCTTGCCAGTTTGGCGATACCGTCCATCGCCTTTCTTATATCCTCGGTGATTTCTTTGATATTAAGTTCACCCAGGGCTTTTTCCAGCTCCTGCAGCGGTGTGGGGACTGAGGGAATTTCCCACCTGCCTTCAATTTTCATTTTGTCTTTAAACCGATCCATCCCTATTAATTTAGCGGGCGTGTCCGGGTAAAAATCGAGATCGATCAGGAGCTGGCCGGTGACCAGACTCTGCATTTGCAGTTGAGCTCTCAAACCCCTTGAGATTAGTGCTTTGTGCATATCTAGGTCGCTTCTTTCCTCGCGTGGACCGATATCCTTAAACTTTTCCGGATCGATTTCAATGAGGACCGGAATAAGAACTTCAAGCTGAGTTGGATCAAAGCCCACAATGATGTCGGTCACCTGGCCGACTTGAACCCCTCTGAACACAACCGGTGAGCCCACATTCAAACCTCTCACCGAGCCCTGGAAGAAAGTTAGCCACGGATCGGTTTTTTGGAAAAATTTGCCGGAACCAAAGAGCACAATGGCAGCCACCGCCAGCACCACCGCCCCCACAACAAAGGCCCCGATCATTGTCTTATTTGCCGATTTGCTCATAACAATAAATCCTTACGTTGGAGTATTGGAGCAGAGGAGTGATGGAGTATTGGATTATTCGAGACCATATAGGGCATTGGTCTCCTTTACGTTAAGATAATCAATCCACTCTCCCGGATCTCTCTTGCGTTCAATGCTTTCAATCAGCTTTAATAATCCATTTTCAAGTTACAGGCCATATTGTCCAGTTTTTGGAATTCCTCCTCGTTTATTTGTCCGGCTACTCGATATGCATGCAGACCGGAAACTGATTCCCCAAGGGATCCGAGAGCGATGTATAAAAACTTGATGTATTCATGCACGGACCGCCTACAGTAACCCTCCGAGATATTACGATGAACTGAATCGCTGGATGCGATGGCCTGACTGGCAACTTTCTTCAATTCAAAAGGATAATGTCTAAATACATAAAATGTTTGTTTATAGAATTCTATTGCATCTTGCCACACTCTTAATTTTTGATACCTGCGATTTTTATTCCTTCGCATTTTTCATTACTCCATCACTCCAATACTCCATCGGCACCTTAACCCTTCCCCCTCGTCAAAAACCTGCGCAGCTCGGGGTCCTTGGTTTCTTCAAGCAGTTTTTTAGGATCACCGGCGGCGGTCATGGTCTTTTTGTCCGGATCCAGATATACGGAGTTGTTGCCGATGGCAAAGATGCTGGCCAGTTCGTGGGTAACCACGATGATGGTCGCGCCCAGGCTTTCCCGCAATTCGAGAATCAATTCATCCAGCAAACTGGCACTGATGGGATCGAGTCCGGCTGAAGGCTCATCAAAAAACAGGATGTCCGGATCCAGGGCCATGGCTCTTGCCAGACCGGCGCGTTTGCGCATCCCGCCGCTGATTTCTGACGGATAGTAATCCTCAAAGCCAGTCAGACCGACGAGGGCGAGCTTGAGGGATGCGATTTCCCGCATCTGTCCCGGGCTTAAATCCGTATATTCACCCAACGGCAGGGTAATGTTTTCAGCCAGGGTCATCGAGCTCCATAGGGCGCCGCTTTGATACAAAATGCCGATGTTTTTCATAATTTGATCGCGCTGTTCCGGTTCGGTCTCCCAGAAGCTGACATCTTCATAGAAAACCGTGCCCTTTGCAGGCGCTTTTAAACCTACCATATGGCGCATCAGGGTGCTTTTGCCGCAACCACTGCCACCCATGATGATGAAAATGTCCTCACGGTTAACCGTAAAAGTGAGATCCCGCTGCACCACGAAGCTCCCATAGGCCATCGTTAAGTCATTAACGATGATGTGGGGCTTTTTGCTGGTTCCACTCACAGGCATAGTTGGTATCTTAATTAATTGTCCCAGGTGTCAACAATTAGTAGGTGCCAGGTGTCAGGTTTCGGGTGTCAGGATTGATCGAACTGACACCTGAACACTGAAACCTAATTAATTTGCCTCGACAGGAATTCAGACTAAACACTAAACACCAAATCCTAAATACCCAACAAATTGGCCACAATGGTGATTATCGCCGTGGCTAATACAATGGCCACAATACTGGTTACAACGGCTGATGTTGTTGCTTCACCGACGGCCGAGGCACTGCGGCCGCATTGAATCCCCCGCAAGCACCCGGCCAGTGCCACCAGTACCCCAAATACCAGTGCATGAATAAGCCCGATAGAAAAATGGTACAGGTTAAGGGCTTTTATGGTTTGATTGATGTATTGGGTGCTCGAGATGTCCAGCATAGCGACCCCCACAATGAATCCGCCTAAAATACCCATTAGGTCCGCATAAATGCATAACAGCGGCATCATCAGAATCAAGGCCAGCATGCGGGGCAGCACCAGAAATTCCATGGGGGAGATGCCCAGGGTCTGCAGGGCATCGATTTCTTCATTAACCTGCATGGTGCCGATCTGGGCTGCAAAGGCCGCTCCGGTGCGTCCGGCCATAATGACACCCACCATAACAGCTCCCATGACACGCACCATGGCAATGCCTACAAGATCTGCCACGAAAATCTGCGCGCCGAACATCATCAATTGCACAGCACCGATAAAAGCCAGGATCAAACCGACCAGAACACTGATCAGCGAGACGATGGGAAGTGCCTGGATGCCGGATTGCTGGATCGTCAGCATCAGATCCGAACGCTGATAGCGAGCCTTGCCGGCGAATAACTTCAAGAAAGCCAGGAAGGTTTCGCCGATGAAGTTGAGCGTTTCTATAGATGATTGACCGGTTGCGATCGAGGATGCGCCGATGCGAGTTAACAAAGATTCCCGCACCACTTCTTTGCGCGCGCCTTTTCTTTCCGGAACCGCAAAGGCAAGCTGCAGTAATTTTCTGATGCCCTCAGGAAGCCCCGCCTGGTTCACCGTGATATTTTTAGTTGAACATTGATTGATAATTTTCGTCAGAAAGGAAAGCAGGCCGCTGTCCCAGCCTGAAAGTTCCCGGGCGTCAAAAGTGATTTGCTTAATTGCCGGGCCTGATTCAATCTGGCTTTGCACTTCGGTGCCGGAGGGCAATTTTTGTCCGATGGTCCAGCTTCCGGTGAGTCGAACCAGTAACGTATCCCCCGCAGGTCGATCAAAACTCAGCTCACATGCTTCGGGTATGTCTTCTTTTGCCAGTTGCATGATGTATATTCTTGGAGTAGTGGAGTGATGGAGTATTGGATAAAAACAAATTTGAATTTAATTTAACTAACTTTTTTCCAATAATAGTGAAGGTTTGCCTTATTCGAAACCGTATACTTCATTGGTTTCTTTAACGGCCAAACGATCAATCCACTCTCCTTGATCTCTTTTCCGTTCAATGCTTTCAATCAGTTTTAATAAGCCATTTTCAAGATTCCATTACGCCATCACTCCAATACTCTATTGCCTGGCATCGCACTTGAGAATGTATAAATGCAAATCAGTTCTACTTTTGGGCGGGAGATGGTTACTCTTTATCCCGTTTTAACGGGCCGCCTTTTGCATCGTGTCCGGATACTGATCCAGTTCCTGTATGCTGGTAAACACTTGCAGGGACGGCAGTGCATTTAAAATATCAAAAACCTTTCTGATCTGAGGCTGCAAATGCGCAAACATGATCTTGCCGTTATTTTTTTGAAGCTCCTTTTTGGTTTTCAGCAGAACCCGGACACCCATACTGTTGATGTAATCCAGAAATTCAAGGTCGAAGATGATGATATCCGGTAATTGTTTTAAGATCGACCACGGTACCTTCCAAAACTTTGTAGGTATTTCCATCCAGGGTTCCGATTGGAGATACGGTGAAAACACCGGGCCTGGTTTCGCCTGAATTGACTTTAAGCGACATGTGATCTCTTTTTTGAAGCTTGGAGTACTGGAGCAAAATCAATTGCGGATTTTCGATTGCGGATTGCAGATTCAAAACTCAGACGTTCATGCTTTTAAAATCCGAAATCTGCAATCTGCATTCCGAAATCTTATTACGCCATTCCTCCTGTGCAACTTGGCACCTTCAAATTTATGGGCAATGCATTTGAAAAAGGCTGTACGTTATAACTCTGCTGCCCTTTAAACCATTTTCTGAATATAGCCTTCAAAGAGAGCTGCCTCTTTAACGACGTGTCTTCGGGTTCTTTAACAGGCTTGTCAACCGGCCACCACTGCACGGGATCAAACGAAAAAGACAAGCTGGATGTCAGCGCCGGAATCAATTTATCTTTGATCAAAACGTTTTCGCGTTCATCAATTTTGTTCAAGTGCACACTGACTTCTTTTACATACCATTGCGGAATTTTCTCCAGGGAATCTAAAGAGACCTTAACGATTTTTTGCAGAGCTTTTCCCAGATAGGGTTTCAAAGACGCCTCAGTGAGGCTGTCAAAACGTGCTTTTAAAGTTTCTTTTAAGTTTTCATCATCGTTGGTATCCACGATAAATGTCAGCGTATAATATCCGCCTCCGTACGGGCGTTGAAAAGAAGATATTTTGATAACCCCCTCCTGATTAGGGTCATCCTGTCCGTCTCCAATTTTGAAGCCAACGTAGGCGATCATTTTTTCGTGGGCTTTAACCGCCAGGTAACTCTTGCGGGGATCAAATTCCTGGGTCATATATATTGTCCTTAAGGCGTTATAGTAGAATTTTAAATTTTTAGAGGGCCTTACACTGTACTTAACAGACAAAAGATCTGGTTTCAACCGGGCGGACAAAAAAAGGTTTTTTAAAGATTCCCATCGGCGGATGAATCGTATCCTATCCGGTTTAGGGCACCGTGCAGGCTCCGAATATCACAAATCCCACTTCGTCGCCGGATGCGGTCAGCACCGTTTTGCCGGTCTCCTCGGCGATGGCCAGACTCCAACCCACGCCAGCTCTTACGCCTTCGATGCCGTCTTCTGCACCTTGAATGATGAGCTTGCCGTCAATCTTTTCGAAATTTTCGATTTCCGTGCTTCTTTTGCTTCCGTCGGCATGGGTTGAGCTGATTTTTTTATCTTTGAAATTAATTTTAAAAAAGTTGGGAATACCGGCCTCTTCGGCTGTTACTTGATGGCATTTGCCGCCTGGCTGCATTCAACAAGATCCATCACCGCACAGATGAGTTCTTTGGACCCGTCAAAATCCCCGGCAACAGCCGCAAGCGGGAGCATGCAGATGACCATCACCATTAATCCATATATTTTTGCATTCCTCATAACTACTCCTTATTCATTCTCAATTTTTCGTGATTTGAAGTCTGCCATTAAAATCTAGAGTTTAGTATTTAATTCAATTAATTCGGTATCTTATTTTACCGAATATCCTCGTCCCTCCATACAGGCGCCAAATGCACGGTTGTATTCGGTGCGTGCGCGCACGTAATTATTAGCCTCCTTGCGTTCCCAGTCTTTGCGCTTCTGCTCTTCGCGGCTCCGCTGATTCGAACTTCGCACACCCCCGATTAGGGTACCGCCGGCAGCGCCGAGCAGGTCGCCTCTGACCGCACCTTTTTTGCCTTAGGCTGCGCCACCGATAATGCCACCGGTGGCACCACCGGCCACCCCTGTTTTAACGGCACCCCAGACCTCATCTTCCTTGGCCGGTGGCCCTGATGTCGTGGTGGGAATTTTCATAGGATCGAATCCGGTTTGGCCCTTAGCCCAGGAATAACATTGGTATTTATCCTTCTCAATTTGATCATCGCTCTGACCCCCGGCAGGATAGACAATCGGATCCTGTGCCCGAACGGGTCCGGCTAAAGACTGAAAGAAACAGCAGAAGCGTAAAAAAGATCACTTGTTTCATTTGAATGCTCCTTTTTTTGCAGCATTTTTGCCAATATAATAATTCTAGCAGGATCTAATCGACAGTCAGGCATCTTTTGAGTTCTTACAGGGAAAGAGAATAATGGCATCACAGTCAAAAAAGCGTCTGATAAAGCCTGTCGATCCGGTCTAAAGAATTACCCCCCTAAAACAGTTACCAATCCGGCCAGCGCCACTGTTTGCGTTCTTCTGCGGTAGACGGTGTTTTGAGCTCTTTGGGTTGTATCAAGTTTCCCCAATCGGTACGTTTTTCCATCTCTTGAATATTGTCTTTGGAAACAAATTCCTGGCCCTCACGAATCTGCCAGCCGCCGCCCATGGCTTTATACATGGCAATCAGATTTAAAATAACATCGCCGCGGGTTGCCGTCCACGCATCCTGCTGGTCGGTTAAAAACCGCTGGGTGTCCAGCACCCGTTGGTAATCGACTAGACCTTCTCTGTACTGAAGCATGGAAAGATCCACCGAACGCTGGGAGGCTTTAACACTGCCGAGCAAAAAATCGGCTTCCTCCTGTGTTCGCAAAAAACCGACCAGTGAATCCTCCACTTCCTGGTGAGCCCTGAGTACGGTGTCCTTATAGTTTACAATCAGTTGTTGCAGCAGTGCATCTTCGGTCCGCACGCGGTTTTTGATGCGACCATAGTTGAAAAGGTTCCAGCTGAAAGAAGGGCCGCCGAAGAATTCAAAACTGTCGGAGTCAAAGAGGTCGCTGAAACTGCTGCCTTTGTTCCCGCCGCCAATCGTATTTTTTGAATTGCTTGAAGCCAAACCGATGGAGCCGAACAGTTGAAAGGCCGGAAATAATTCGGCTTTGGACACACCGATCAGAGGTGTCTGGGTGGCAATTTGATATTCGGCCAGCTGAATATCGGGTCGGCGGCGCAATAATTCTGCCGGAATATCCACCACCACCTCCGGCGGTGCGATGGGAATGAGTTTGGGGCCGCCGAGCATGTCATCGATTTGACCCGGGAGCTTGCCCAAAAGAATGGCCAGCGCGTTTTTGGCCTGGCGAATGGCGGCTTTAAAACGCGGTATAAATGCTTCGGTGTTCCTTAACAGCGATTTGGCCTGGACCACATCCAGTTCGGTGACCGCTCCGGCTTTAAATCGGATTTCGGCAATTTGCAAGGAGCGCTGCTGTATTCCCACATTTTCTCTGGCGATTTCGAGACGTTCTTCAAATGTCCTCAGCAGGATATAGGTGCGTGCCACCTCCGCATTTAATGAAACCAAAACGTCATCGTAGCTGGCGATGGAGGTTTCCAGATTGGCTACCCCGGACTCCACGGCGCGTCGGAATTTGCCCCAGATGTCCAGCTCCCAGGCGGCATCGAAGCCGGCATTGTATTGCCAGAAGGAGTCATCAGCTCCTAATGTATTCGCAGCGTTTTCGCTAATGTTTGAATAATCGGCACCGCCTCTTCCCTGTTGCAGCTGGGGATAGAGGTTGCCGACCACAGCCCCTAACTGGGCCCGGGCCTGAAGTATTCGGATACCTGCGATTTGAAGCGGCAGGTTCTGCTGGTAGGCGGTTTCAACCAGGCTGTTGAGAACCGGATCATTGAATACCGACCACCACTCTTTGTAGTCTGAAGGCTCGGTCTTGATTTCCGGATCGCGGGCTTCCATCCATTCTTTCTCCACCGGGGCTTCGGGCTTCACGAAATCCGGCCCTACCATGGTGCATCCGACCAGCAGCAGCGCTGCGGCGAGCACTCCACAGAAATAGAGCCTTAAAGCTGCGTTAAAACCACTTCCCGAAAATGCTTTGTTTAATGAGTTCGATAGCATCATTACAACCTCTTAGCGATGTTTTGGTTTCTTCTTATTTGAGATGATTGGGTTTACTAAAAAAACCGTTGGGCAAATGAATATTTAACTGTTTGCTCAACCGTCTGTCATAAGGTTTGTTATCAGATTTTTTCTCCTCTCAAAATCGAAACTGATTCTTTTTTCTCCAAATGCGACTTCTGCTTTTTATCAGCTGCTTTGGGTTTGCGCTTGAATTCACTCAGGTGTTGAAAGATCACGAAAAAGACCGGAACGAACAGAACCGCCAGGGCGGTGGAAGCTGCCATGCCGCCAAAAACCGCGGTGCCACCGCCTGCTGGCTGGCCGATCCTGCACCGGAAGCGAATACCAGCAGCAAGACACCGAAAATGAAAGAGAAGACATGAAAAATTTTTGCCACATATACACACGCCCTAAGCATGCCACAGTATCGGATTGAGCCCACAATTATCTCAGTTTTTTTAAAACAACTTTTCCGATCCGTAAGTGGTTTCCTATTCCCTCTTTTTTGTCATGTACTTTTGAAAAGTCCGCATGGCAACCTGATGAATAAGAGCCTGGGTGAGGATATATAAACCCCAGGGCAGCTGGGGCCTGAAATCATGAATAGCCGCAATGGTATAACGGCCGTCCAGTATGTCTCTAAACTCAAATCGTGGTTTTAACTCGTCATGCCCCCTTGCAAGAAGACCTCCAGTAATGAAATACATGCGCCGATCAGGCGAACTATGTTTTGGCTGAAAGCTCAAAGTTAAGAGATACAGCTTGGGGAAACGGCTAAAGATGCGACAGGTGCCGGTGTCATCCACTTCACAAAGTATAAATGGGCGAGCAAAGTGCGGAAGCCATTGGAAAAAACTGTCGGCGACCCAGGTAGCGTTTTGACCCGGTTGCAGAACAATGCGCTGAATCGACCGGACGTTACTTTTGGAGCGCAGGCCGGGCATATATTTTTTAAGGAACGGCAGGCGTGGATTAGCTGGAATACGTCCCCATTTTTCAAGATACGGAACAATCATCTCAAAAGGCATTACAGAATCCTCGCCAATAAATTGCTGTAACGGATTGTCACGCACCACCAAATCATGGCCTAAAGCCTCAACGGTAAACTTGATCAGGGCTGGATGGGCATGCCTGTCAAGCAAGTGCAGGTACCAGGCGTAAAGATGAGCCGGGAAGTATGGAACGGAAATGGCAATGTGTTTCTTTTTCAATGAAATTGCGGCCCTGTTCAGCATGTCCCGAAACGTCAAGACCACCGGTCCGCCAATGTCATAGTCTTTGCCGTATTCTGCCTGATTGCCAAGACAATATCGAATTGCTCGGATGACATCAGTTACGGCTATGGGTTGTTTACGATTGTCAGCCCAATGCGGAATTAACACGATCGGCAAACGGGTAGCAATGTTAGCCAGCAGTCGAACCGCATTGCTACCCGGTGCCACCACTAAACCGGCCCGCAGGACGGTTAGCGGTGTCCCATAATTCGACAGGGCTTCAATTACCTCGTTATGCCGCTCCAGAAATCCTGATGAAATATTACCTTTCGGAATGAGTCTACCTAAATAGATAATTTGTTTGATACCCTCGAGACTGGCAGCCCGGGCGACATTATCGGCGATGAGCAGATCCATGTCTTCACATTCTGCCTGGTCTAGGCGGGCGGTAGGGACTCTGGTGTGGACGAGGTAAATGATGTAATCGCAGCCGTTTATGGCCTTCTCCACATCCTGCCTCGAAAAAGGTTCACAGGAACGCCACGAGAGGGAAAGGCCGGGTTCCGTTTCCTGCATTTGGTCCTGGGAACCAACAAGGGCAATAATATCATATTCCCTTGCCAAATCACGACTCACGACGGTCCCTATGGCACCACCCGCTCCGGCTACTACTACTTTTGGTCGACCTTGTGCAGACATTATGATTTGCTCTATGCAAGTTCCAGAATAGGCCTTGAAAGGGAGGCATTAAGCATAGCCCCTATTGCCGGGCCGCCGAAGCTCAGGATTGCCTGTGAACTGCGGCTGACAACGTTAAAGCAGGTGTCGCCGTAGCCCACGAGGTTGGGCGTGCCGAAAAGTTCGAAAAACTTATAATCCCAGACCGGGGCAGATGAAAAGCGTGAGAACAAAACAACCCTTTCCGGCTCGCCATCGTCGCGGAGCTTCTTTAACTTCTGACCCACAAGATCAAGGGCTTCTTGCCAGGATGCCTGGCGGAACTTACCTTCACCGCGTTGTCCGGTGCGGCATGGGCCTCATCATGGAAGGGTAATGTTGAGGCTGCTGAAATCCCAATACCGGAAACAGCTTTCAGAAAGGTTCGTCGCGAAATTTCCTCTTTGTATTTTTGCATGGCTACCTTTCAATTGCAGTATTTGCGAAACTTTATATCCTAGAGAACAGAAAAACGGTCAAGGACCGTAAATTTTTACAAAAAATTATCTGGATTTCCAGCGTTTCGGATCGAACGCAGCCGCATATTTATGATACTTATCGGCAGCAAAGGCCGTCAGGAAAATTACGCGCACATCATCCGGATCGAGCAGGCGAGCATCCGGGTATGTCAACCTGACTTTCTCAAACCGTTCATTGGCCAGTTCATGCATGTGTTCCAGGTCTCCGAAATTAAGAGTGCCGGTTGGACACGTTTTGACACACGCCGGTTCCATGCCAAGCTTTACGCGGTCGTTGCACATGGTGCACTTGTTTAACATTCCGCTGCTATCCCTGCGGGGAACATCATACGGACAGGCCCCAATGATATCCTCGGCCTTTAGATTCCGGGTCTCGGAAGTATAAACAACCGCACCGGTGTCTTCATCCTGATAGATAGCGTCTGAATTCTGGGCCCACAGCAAGCAAGGCGGAATTAAGCAGTGGCGGCATTGATCCGGGAAAAAAAGCCAATTCAGCTTACCGTCGATGATTTCCTCATTCATACGCACCAGCTTGTACGTTATGTGTGAAAAGTCGGGCGGGTTTTGATAATTCCCATGATTGGTGGTTTTCTCCGCCGGCAAATTATGCCACTGCTTGCAGGCCACCTGACACGCTTTGCAGGCGATGCAACGGGTTGTGTCGATAAAGAATCCTTTGCTCATGGTTTCATCCTCTGCGATATTTTGGAAAGATTGACCATAAAAGCTTTATATTCAGGTATCTCGGAAACCGGATCGACCGCGGCGGCAACCAGTACATTGACGCTTCCTTCCGAACCGCCGGCCGGCCAGCGCCAGCCAAAATGCCAGGGGATACCGATCTGATGCACGGTCTGGTCAACAATTTTCATAGGTTTAAAGCGATGCGTCACCACAGCGGTGCATTCCAGCTTGCCACGGGAATTTTCCACCAGCACACGCTCACCGGTCTTAATCTTTTTCATGTCAGCCAGCTCATGGCTCATTTCAACAAACACCCGGGGCTGCAGCTCCAAGTTCCAGGGAATTGACCGGGTTACGGTTTGCCAGTGCTCGGTGATTCGATAGGTCGTACAGACAATCGGAAATCGAGAATCCGCTTGAGCCGGAAGGTCGACTTTTTTTGCGTAACGAAGTAAGGGGTTTCTGCGCTGGGAACTGATAAAATTCTCGGCAATCGGGCTTTCAAGCGGTTCGTAATGTTCCGGAAACGGGCCATCCAGGAGCCGCGGGCCGTAAATCTGACCGACTCCCTGGGGCCGCATGATAAACGGATAGCGGCCGTTGTCGTTTTCAGAACCGTCCGGATGCTGCAGCGGCATCCCGCCGCCGTCGATAACGTCCCCTGCCCAGTTGCCGCCGACATACTTGCCGTCGTTGACCTGCCCGTCAAACCGGACGACCCAATGCCGGGAATCCCAGGGTTGTCCCTTGAGGTCGACCGCAGCCCGATTGTAAATGATTCGGCGATTCAGAGGCCAGGACCAGGCAAATTCCGGATAATTGCCGATGTTGTTCGGGGCATCCCGCTGTCCCTGGCGCGCGGATTGGTTGCCTGCTTCGGTATAGCTGTTGCAGTACAGCCAGTTACCACTGGAGGTGCGACCGTTGTCATGCAAATGGACAAAGCTCGGCACCAGTGAACCTTTTTTATGGATTTTTCCGTCAATGGTAACGTCTTCGAGAAAATATCCGTTTATTTCTTTGGCCACTTTGTGAGGATCAAATTCACCATCGGTGGTGTAGTCCCATTTGAGATTGCGTATCGGCTCGGCAAATTTCCCGCCCTCGGCATAAAGCGCTTTGAGTTTGGCGCCGAGTTCCAGCAGAATATGACCGTCGGATTTACTTTGACCCAACGGCTTCGGCCCTATATAGCGCCACTGCATCCATCGTCCGCTGTTGGTTATGCTGCCTTCTTTCTCCACCCAGGTGCATGCCGGCAGACTGAATACCTCCGTTTTAATCTCTTCGGGCTTCATTTCCGGGCCATGCCAAAAAGCACTGGTTTCCGTGTCAAATATATTGACATGCACCATCCAATCCAGACGTGTCAGGCATTCGCGAATAATGTTTACATTGCCGCAGGAGGCGGCCGGATTCATGCCCCAGGCAAAAAATCCTTTGATCCTGCCGTGCCACATGGCCTCAAACAATCGCCACCACGAATAACTGCGTCCGTCCTTGCATTTGGGCATCCACTCGTATCCAAAGTCATTATCCGCTGTGGCATTTTCACCGAACATGGACTTGAGAAAACTGACCGAATATTTGGCATAATTTTTCCACCAGTTAACGGAATGCGGGTCATTGCTTTCGGGTGTGTTTTTCCTGTTATAGATTGCCAGACTTTTATCGGAGTCCCGCGGTACCTTCAAATACCCGGGCCAGCTCCCGAAAAGCAGCGCGTGGTCGGTTGAGCCCTGCACATTGCTTTCGCCGCGCAGCGCATTGATGCCGCCGCCGGCAAGGCCCATATTGCCCAGCAAAAGCTGGATGATACTCATGGCGCGAATGTTCTGGACTCCCTTGGAATGCTGGGTCCATCCCATGGCATACATAACGGTTCCGGCCAGAGAGGAGGTACCGGTGGCTGTAAATGCCTTGTAAACCTCGAGCAGACTCTTTTGAGAGGTTCCCGTAATTTTGGATACGGTTTTTAAATCATAGCGGGCATAATGCGCTTTCAGCAATTGCAACACACAGCGGCTGTGTTGAAGGGTGACATCACGTTTGGGAACCCCTTTTGTATCGGTTTCAAAAGCCCACTTTGTGCGATCGTAGCGTTTTGCTTCGGGGTCAAATCCGGCGAACAAACCATCTTTAAAACCATATTGCTCGTTTACAATGAATTGGGCATTGGTGTAATTCGCAACATAGGTCTTCTGGTAAAGTTCGTTGTCTAATATGTATTTGATCATGCCGCCGAGAAAGGCAATATCGGTGCCGGACCTTAGCGGTGTGTATATATCCGCCACCGCTGCTGTGCGGGTATAGCGCGGATCCACACAGATCAGCCGGGTACCGTTGTCTTTGGCCTGCATCACGTATTTGAAGGAGATCGGATGGTTTTCGGCCGGGTTGGCTCCCATTACAAGAATGCAGTCGCTATTTTTTAAATCGATCCAATGATTCGTCATGGCACCGCGTCCGAACGACTCTGCCAGAGCCGCAACCGTTGAGCTGTGTCACAATCGCGCCTGGTGTTCGATATAAACCATGCCCAGCGCGCGCAGCAAAGTCTGATAAAGCCAGCATTCCTCGTTGTCCATGGCCGCACTTCCCATGGAGGCCATGTTGGTAACCCGATTGACGATATCACCGTCATCGTTTTTATGTATGAAACCGGCATCGCGGGCATTTTTTATTCGTTTTGCAATTTGATTAAGGGTCCAATCCCATGAAACGGTTTTCCATTCCTTTGAATAGGGTGCCCGGTACATCGGTTGGGTGAGGCGATTTTCATTTTCAACAAACTGGTACAATGAGGAGCCTTTTGAGCACAATGACCCGCGATTGATCACGTGGTCCGGATCGCCCTCGATGTTGATGGTGCGCTGGTCACCATCCATGCGGGTGTGCACGATAGCGCCGCAGCCCACCGAACAATAGGGGCAGATGGTTTTCGATTCCCGGGCGTTTTCCAGTTTAATACGCTGTGCGTGTGCTTCGATCGGTCTGAGATCGAAACCCAAGCCACCGACAGCCACGCCGACACAAGCCGACCCGGTTAGTTGAATAAATTGTCTGCGGGTTAGCTCCATGGTGTTTTCCTTTGGTTGCATAATAATTCGGGTACCCAATTGATATTCATAGTCAATTGACCATTTATTTCTTTTTGCGGATATGACACCGCCAGCACGCCAACGGAACCCTTACATGAGGGTTGGTTGTTTTGATCTCCTTGTGGCAATCGATACACATATCATGTAGAACAATCAGATAGGGTTGGGCCCTTTTTTCCTTGGAGACGCGTTGATCTTGTTGATTGCTTATGGTCTTTCTACCATGGCAATCTAGGCAGCTTTCTTCAACTGCAATCGCACCCGGTTCAAGCGTATGGTGGCACCGAACACAGGTAATTTTATATTCCATAGCATGCTTTGAATGGGTGAATGCCACCGAATGGCTCTTGTACCCCCGTTCGCCGGCAACCGGTAAGTCGTATTCAAAGACTGTTGCAATCTCGGATTCTGCATGGCCGATCCCACCGACCTGAAAGAGGAGAATCGATAAAATCATGACCGGAAATCCTGAAAAACCACGGCGAGACATTCCGTCTCTTTGGGTGTTGGTTTCAGCATGGTTCGTCGTTGGCATTGATAGGCCTCCTTTGCGCGGATCCCTTTGCAATTTTAAAAATTAACGCAACATCGCAAAACACAGCCATACGATCACCGTCGGTAGCAGTGCAGCCTTGAGCAGCCCCACCGGGGATACGGCGTTGTCGAAGTATTTTTTCAGCAGTGACTGCCCGGCTGGGTTGGGGGCATTGGCAATGACGGTGAGCCCGCCGCCGGCCACCGCACCGGCCACCACCGCGTATTTGAGACTGTCCGTAAATGCCGGCACTAGGGAGCTGAGAAAGGTAATGGCGGCGTTGTCGTTGAAGGCGGTCAGGATCGTGGCCCCCAGCATGAGCGGAATTTCGCTTAGCCTGCCTAGCACCGGTTCGATCCACCACCCTTGCACCCCTCCGTGCACCACCAGTCCGCCCAGGAAAAAACCCACCAGCAGCGGCGGCTTGAGATCGGTGCGATTCTGAAACGGCGCGGTGACCTGGGCAAAGCCCAGGAAAAAGAGCAGGCCCGGGATAAAAAACTGCGGGTAATGGGCGTTGAAGATCGTCCAGCCCATGAACAGCACGTGGATCACGATCAGCCAGGCCGGCACCGGGTCGTCGCGGTTGTCCCACTCCGGGTCGAGAAACGGAGGCCGTTGATCTTGGGGAAGCAATCCCGGAACAAGCTGCCGCATTTTTTGAAGCTCGATCTCCTCGAAACGTTTGTCGAACGCCTCTTTGACCAGAACCGCATCGATGCCTTTCCCCAAAAGGCGCGGCAGGTAATCTTCTTCCAACCGCGTCTTAATGTGCTGAATGACTTCCTGCGTTTTGCGACGAAGCGTTTGCTCGAAATCGAGCGATTCCGCCGCCTCCGGTCCGATCTTTTCGAACGCCGCTTCCAACTCTTTACGTTGGATCAGCTCGGTCTGGATGCGGTGTTTGAGCTCTTCGACGGCAAAGTCACGCTGCATTCCGGCCAATTCCTTGCGAAAGAACAGAAAATACAGCCCGTTGGACAGCAGTATGCCGAGAACCGCCTTCCAACCGAAATGGGTAAACATGTGCAGGCTGTCCCACTGCCAGGGGGATGCCACCATCAGCACCGGCGGTGCGGCAAAATGCGTCAGGGTGCCTCCCACCGATATGTTGACAAAGAGCAAGCCCAGCGTGGCGTATTTGAACCTGGTGCTGGGCTGCAGATGGTAAAACTTGCGGGCCAGCAGCAGCGCGGAGATGGTCATGGCCGCCGGTTCGGTGATAACCGATCCCAGGATCGGACCCAGGCTGAGGATGGTAAACCACCAGGCCGTCAGGCTGCCCCCCAGCAGAGCCGCGATTTTCTGCATGACCGTTTCGGACAACTTTAAAATGGGGCGGGTGGCAGCCAGGGTCATGATCGTTACCACGAACATGGCTTCGACGAAATTGACGCGATAGCCGATGTAGTTGACCGCCGTTTTCCAGTCGAAAAAGCCAATGATCGCCGCCAGCAGGGCCAAGGCCCACAGTCCGAAGATGACTTCCACTTCCCCCAGAAAGTGAAACACCTCGGCCCCGTAGTGAACCGAGTACTTGTCAACGCGTCCTTGCCTTATTTTTTTCTCGTGTTCGTGTTTCCATTTGTGCGCCATGGTCATGAACTTGTTGGCGAGAAACGTGTGGACAATAGCGCAAAAGAAAATCACCGTGGCCGCCAGGTTGAAGGGCTCCGCTTGGGCACGGGACCACAGAATCTCAATGATGCCGGTCATGTCCTGATCGCCGTAGCTTTCCAGACTGCGCGGGAAAAACGCTTTCTCGACCGGCGGCGCCGCCTCCCCGGCCTCGACTGCGATCCATAGCCCCATCGTGCAGAGCAGGAACATGCAGATTATCAGTAAAAGTCTGTTTGCCTGCCTCATCTCGTTGTGCTCTTTTTATAAGGAATTTTAAAAAACGTGGCATACAGCACCGGCACAAACATCAGCGTCAGCACCGTTGCAAATCCCAGGCCGAACATGATGGTTACCGCCATGGCCACAAAGAAATCATCCTGCAGCAGCGGGATCATGCCCATAATGGTGGTCAGGGCCGCCATGCACACCGGCATCATACGGCTGACCCCCGAATCCACGACTGCCTGGAAGCGCTCCTTGCCCTCGCGGATCTCCAGATCGATCTGGTCGATTAAGACGATGGCGTTCTTAATCAGCATGCCCGACAGGCTCATCACCCCCAGCAGGGCCATAAACCCAAAGGGCTGCTTGAACAGCAACAAGCCGGCCGTCACCCCGATGATGGCCAGGGGCACTGTCAGCCAGATGATCAGCGGCTGCCGGAAGGCATTGAATAAAAAAATTACCACCAGGATCATCATGCCGAAGTAAACCGGGATGGATTTGCCCAGCTGAGCGATGGAATCGCCTGAGTCCTCGGCCTCACCGGACCAGGCGATGAAATAACCCGGTTTGTCCTTGAGCGGAATGATATCGTCGTATTTTATCGGGATGGTGTTAGCCGTGTATTTATCCGGATCGACAGATTTTCCCAGATACGCCTGTAGGTCGACCCCCAGGGCCTGCTCGATTTTGGGCTTGACGCGTTGCAGGACCTCCGACGGCAGACCGGTGCGCGCGTCGGCATGGACCTTGATCATGGAGCGGCGATTGTACCTGGAAAGCCGCGCGTCCTCGTTGGCGGTGGTCAACTTATTGACCACCTGCAGAAACGGTACTTTTTCCCGGGTAATCGGACTGATTAACGGAATGTCGTTCATATCCTCGACCGTCTCACGTTCGATGGCGGGTGAGCGCGCATAAATCGGGATCAGTTCGATGCCTTCCCGGTAGACACCGGCCAGGGTGCCGGTGTAATTTAACTCCAACCACTCTGAAGCCATCCGACGATCGATGCCTGCTTTGCGGGCGCGGTCCTCGGCCAATATCGGGCGCACCGTTTTGACCTTGGGACCCCATTCATCCCGGATCGCCTTGGAATCCGGATCGGCGGCGATAATGGCTTTGGTTATATCGGCCATGCGGCGCAACTCCACCGGGTCCGGTCCGTTGATGCGCAGCTGGATTTTTCCGCCGTTGCCCGGACCGAGATTGAACTTTTTGATGTTGATGGTTGCATCCGGGAACATGGCTTCCAGGTCACTTTGAACCTTTTGAAAAATCTGATCGATGATCGCGTAGTCATTCACCGAAACCAGGACGACACTGTAATGGCTGCCGACATCCACCGGTACGTCGTAGGTTACCAAAAAGCGCGGATGCCCGGCGCCGATGGCGGCCGCAATTTCAGTGACACCGTCGATTTTTTTGAGATATTCTTCAATTTCAGCCACCTTCTGCTCGGTTTCCTTGATGTGGATCCCTTCGCGGAACTGGATTTCCACCATGAACTGCGGCCGCGTGGAGGGCGGAAAGAACAGGTTTTCGACATACCCGAACCCGAAAATTGCCATCCCGAACAGACCGACAACCACAGCAATGGTGACCCAGCGCAGGCGAATGGCAGCCGTCAGTGCGCTGCGATACAGTCGATATATTTTTCCGGCGTAGGGGTCGGATTTTTTTTTGCCGCCCGGGTCCTTGGAACCTTTTTTCAAAAACGTCTTGGCGATCAGCGGGGCTGAGGTGACCGCCGTCAGCCAGCTTAAGGACAGGGAAATCAATATCACGTAGTACAGGGCCCGGCAGAATTCGCCGGTGTTGTTGGTCATGCCGCCGATGGAGGCAAAGGCCAGAATCGCCACCGCGGTGGCACCCAGCAGCGGGATGGAATTCTGGCCGACCACCTCCTTGGCGGCCTGCAGCCCGTCCATGCCCTGTTCCATGCGCACTTTCATGCCGTCCACCACCACGATGGCGTTGTCCACCAGCATCCCCAGGGCGATGATCAAGGCGCCTAAGGAAATCCGCTCAAGGGTGACGCTGTAGTACCCCATGACAAACAGGGTGGCGGCGATGGTCAGGGTCAGGATAAAGCCAATGATCAAACCGGCTCGCAAGCCCATGAAGAACAGCAAAACGATGATCACAATCAACACCGCTTCGATCAGGTTGACGATAAATCCGTTGATCGCTGTGACCACGCTGTCGGCCTGGTTGGAGACGACCGTCACATCCATCCCCCAGGGAATCTGCGACAGCAGCTCATCGAAGCGTTTTTCGAGCGCCTGGCCCATATTGACCACATTGCCGCCCAGCACGGTGGAGATGGCAATGCCCACCGCCGGCTGACCGTTGATCCGCAGGATATTTGGGGGGGGGTCCACATAATCCCTGGTAATGGTCGCCACATCTTTGAGGTAGATCAGTCGGCCGCCCTGGCTGCTGATCAGCAAATCCCCAAAATCTTTCTCGGATTTATAGACACCGCTCGGGAATATGGCCATATATTCGCTGCCGACTTTGATGCGACCGGCATCGGCCGGAAGGTTTTTGGCCTGCAGCGCGTCGAATATCTCGGACAGCGTGATGCCCAGCGCTGATACCTTGGACTTTGAAATCTCCACATAGATGGCTTCCTGCTGCTCGCCGAAAAATACGATTTTTTTGACATCGGTAACGGTGGTCAGCTCGCGCTTCAGCAGTTCGGCCACCTTTTTCAGTTCGGCGTAGGTGAAACCTTCGCCGGACAAGGCGACATAGACGCCGTAAGTATCGCCGAAGTCATCGTTGACCAGGGAGGGCCCGGCGCCGGGCGGCAGCTGCGCCTGGTAATCGTTGACCTTGCGTCGCAGTTCGTCCCAGACCTGGGGCAGGCGGGCCATATCGTACTCGTCTTTGATGACCACTTTAACTGTCGATATGCCGCGTTCGGAATAGGACTCCACCCGCTTGAGCTGTCCCAGCTCCTGGACCGCCTTTTCGATTTTTTCGGTGACTTCAAATTCCACTTCCTTGGCCGAGGCGCCCGGAAATGGCGTGATAATCACGGCCTCCTTGATGGCAAATTCCGGGTCTTCCAGTCGCGGCAGGCCCTGATAGGCAAAGTAGCCCACCACCAGCATCAAAATGGTCAGGGTCCAGGTGATCGTACTCTTTTTGATGGAAAGTTCGGCAATGTTCATGGATTCACCTTTTTAGTAATATCAGCTTCAACTCGCTTAGTTGTATCAATTTCAAAATAGCTGACGGGAGAGAAGGCTGGGGTCTGGGAAGCTTGAAAGCTAAATGACGATAGGGCATTTATGCTGGGCCGGCTTCCCGGCCTCCTGGCCTCCAAGCCTCCTGGCTTTCCAGCCATTCTTACTGCTGATCCCAGAATCTGACCTTCATGCCCTCCTGTAACTTCAAGACGCCGGCGACAACGATCGTTTCGCCGCCTTTCAAACCCTCCAGGATCTGAATGTCTTTGGAACCGGATATCGCACCGACGTTGACACTCTGCGAATGAACCATCATTTCCTTGGGATCGACAACCCACACATAGCTAGTGCCGTCCGGTTTGGCAACCACGGCAATGGCCGGGATCAACATCTGTTTATCGGTCGCTGCGCTGCTTCCAAGGGATAATGTTACGGATGCGGTCATACCGGGAAAAATGTTGATATCCTCCGGTTGCGGCATTTGCAGGACGACCTGGTAAGTCTGGGTGGCGGGATCGGACCTGGTTGCAAACTCTTTAAGTTGCAATGGAAATTGTTTGCCCGGGGCGGTGGGAAATTGAACGACAGCCTTAATATCTTCACCCTTTGCGCTTTTGGTCAGCGCAATGACATTTTCCGGCACATTAACCAGGAGTTCGACCTGGGATATGTCCTCAAGCGCCAATATCGGCTGCTTGGGCTTGACATCCTGGAAATTGTCAACGAAACGTTGAGCAATCAAACCGGCAAAGGGGGCCTTGAGATAGGTGTAATTCAGTTGGTCCTTGGCGGCTTCGACTTCTGCTCTTAGAGACCGGATGCGACCCTCCATCGCATTGACGGCTTCGCGTTTGCGATCGATGTCCGCCCCGCTCACCGCGCCGGGGTCCTGGTCTTGAATCTTTTTGACCCGCGCGTACTCGCTTTTGGCCAGATCCAGGGACGCCACTGCTTCCTCGAGCCGACCCTGAATATTGCGCAGGTTGGTTTCAAAATCTTTGGGATCGATGCGGGCCAGCAACTCATCCTGCTTAACCTCTTGCCCCTCTTTGCCTTCGATGGGAAGCTTGATCAGCCGTCCTCCCACAATCTGGAAGGCCAGTTCCACCCTTTGAGAGGCCCTGACCGTGCCGGGAAAGTTCAGGCCGGAGACATTTGTGTCGGTCGCAACGGTCATAATCTTCACCGGACGGATGACTTCTGCGGGAGCCTCTTCTGCCTTTTTACTGCAGGCAGCCAGGATTAAGGTTAGAACCGCAAGCAGACACGTCGTCGTTGCCAGTGCCCACTTTGTTGATTGCATCCGGTCGATACATTCAGGCAATTTCATTTTTTACCTCACTTTAAGTTTAAACTTTCAGATCAGATTGACAGCCAAGAAGTGAATGGCGTTGGTTTCGTATTCGCCTTTAAGGGGTCCCTGAGAGGAGCCGACCTCCTGATCCATCTATGTCTGTCTCGATTTTTAAGCGCCCAGCAGGCCAAGCTGAAAGGTAATGCTCCCAAATATCCATGTCCAGAACTTTTGACAACATAGCGAAGTTGGGCACCGCACGACTGGCCACTGCCGAGGTAGTGGTGTTGGTCAAGCAAGGTTCTACAAATTTTGGAATCTTTGCAATAACGGCTCGAAATCGGCGTAACCCTTACATCTTCCAAGTCTCCCAACTTGCAAGACAGTTCCGCGGTATCACATTCAATTGCAGCAGTAGCCGAGTTGTGTACCACGTTCATCCGTTAATGGGTGATACCGTTAAATGTTTGTCATTCGTGAAAAATTCCCAATTCCAAACTTCTGCTATTTAATTCTGCTATTTTTTTCAAATAATTTGTAAATTATTTTTTAGGATTAGACATTGATCACATTATTCGGAATCAAAATTCGTCCTTCCAAAATTCCGAAATCGAAAGAATCGCAACCCGCAACTCACCTTTCTATTTTGATCGGCGGGAAACGTGCATCCCCACCAACCACGCCACCAGCACCACCAGGTATACCTGGCCGACAAGCGCCTCCAACAGCGCAAGGGCACTGGCTTTGTCGGATAATGGTGTGATGTCGCCGTATCCCAGGGTGGTAATGGTTATGAAACTGAAATAATCAAAACGCATGGTTTCTTTCCGGAATGCCTTGTCCGGGAAAGAAAAAGACCCGGGAATCAACAATTCCAAAACCATGTAGATAAATGACCACATCAGCGCAATCAGCAGATAGGCAACGATGGCCGCAAAAATCGTTTCTGCGGTAATATCTTCTGTCCTGGCTATAATCTTTAGAATATTAATGACAGTATAAGCAAAAAACAGCGCGCCGAAGATTCTCGTCAGCAGACCGATTTGGGTGAATTCGATAAAATGAAACGACCAGGTTGTAACAATCAGCGGCAGGGCTAAAATGGAAGCAATGATAACATGGGAGCGTTTGGTTTTGACCGCGAATATTGTCCCCAAAAAAGTGGCAGTTAAAAATACATCCCTTAGAATGTGGGTTTGGACAAAGTCCTGCAGGAAAGGCGTCAGGACAATCAGGGACAGGATCAAAACCAGCAGGATTAGAAACCGTCTTTGAAAAAACGCTTTAACACAGCTATCGAAAGTGCTTTTACCCATTTCCGGATAGCCCCTCTTAATGATTTGCGGTCGCCTGTAAGGTTTCAAAAAATCAACGCCTTTAATACACAAACATCTTAAATGAATGCAAGCAATTTCCGCAGAATCAAATATCCCCTTCGAGATGGCGTATTTTTTCCCCATTGTATCTGGTCTTCAGCCGACCCAGAGAAAATTTTCCCGGAAACTTGGCAAACGCACGGCTGAACTCTTCGCGCCAGTATTTGTAAGCTGCGCCGACGGCTTCTAAATTTAGCATGCAACCTTCGTGCATATGCTACACACAGGGTAGCGGGTCAGAAACGGTCTTAGGCATGTAGACAAAGAGGATAGGCCTTTCAAAGAACGTTCTTTGAAAAAGTCGCGCCGGTTGGCGCAGCGTGTGTACCGATAATTACCTAATAATAGGTTTCAGATGTCAGGTTTCAAGTGCCAGTAGAATTTGTCAAACCTGAACTTTAAGGAACCGATGCGTAACTTTTTAAATCCGCCCAGGTAGTGGCGGACAATAGGTAAGGATGTCGATCATTTTTTTATATAGATTGAGATCGGTCTTCTAAACATTGTTGTGATCTGATACGGCTTTGTACTTTTCGCTGGAAAAGTCATCAGGTCCGCCGCTTGTATTTGAGTGCGAAAGGTCATCGAGCCAGACCCGGAAGAGCTTGAATCCTATGGATAAGATGACGGCCCCAACAAATAGACCTATAAATCCCATTGAAAGAAATCCTCCGACCGCACCCAGAAAAATGACGAGCATGGGTACCGGAGCACCGCGTCCCAGGAGTATGGGCTTCAAAAGATTATCCAATAAAGAAACCAGAATAAGCCAGACCGTCAACAATCCAGCGGTAAAAGTATCTGCACTATAGAACATGTAGATGATGACCGGAATGACCACCGGAAAAATACCGATTTGAATAATGGCCAAAAACAGACAGAGAAAAGCCCAAAGACCAGCTGCCGGTACCCCGCCTACGAAAAACCCAGTACCTGCCAACAGTGACTGAATAATGGCCACACCAAGAATCCCTTTGACCACATTGTGCACCGTTTTGTTCGCAATATCAGCGAAGTTAGCGCCACGTTCTCCGGCCAGACGCACAAACAGGTCTCTTGCCATTTTTCCACTTCCCCTTGCATTAACCATAAAGATTCCAGCAATGACAATTGAGAGTGCAAATTGGAGCAATCCCAGAGCGGTGCCCATCGACGACTTCAGCAGCCATAAACCCATTGCTTTGAGCTGGGGTTGAAACCGGATCAGCGTTGCTTCTAAATCATCCGAAGCCTCAAGCCAATCGTTCTTCAATGACTTGCCGATTAGGGGCCACGTATCGATATTATCTGGTGGAGGCGGCACTTTAATTTCGCCGCGCTGTATCCTCTCGTTGATATATTTTGTAACACCGACAAGCGAGTCTACCATCTGGATGCTGGGGAGGATGATACCAAGGAGCATAACTGCAGCAATGATGACAGACGCCAACTTAACACGGCCACCCAATATGCCGCTGAGTCTTCTGCAAGCGGGGTGTAATGTAATAGCAAGGATGATTCCCCACATCACCGGAGAGATAAAGGGCCTTAATATATTGAAACACAGTGCTATCAAAAGGGCTATAACACCGATTCGAATCGCTATATCAATTGCTCGTCCTGTGTATGCTTTTTCTCGGCTAATTTTGTCCGGTTCGTTCATAAAGATTCCCCTGTTGATGGTGGTATATTTATGGGTGGGCCTCTGTAAAAATTTAACTTTCGTATCGCTGAAAATAACCCTCTGGAGCAGACGTCGGAGTTACTTTCCATTGGAAATGCGCAGCTGCAGACACCTTGCTGCAGCTTTCGGAGTGTCCGATTATATAATGTATAAGCAAGTCTTTAACTTTTTGCAAGGACTGGGATTGTAGATGTTCGTGCCTGCTCCAACAATTTCTGACCTCGCCTGTTTTCATATAAATTTCATCTGGAAGTCTCAACTTTTCAGTTATGGTAATTAATTAGTTAATTTTGTTAAAAGAAAAAACCGGAGCAAAGTCAGTACGCTTCACTCCGGCCATTATACTGTTTTCCAATGTAGATTTTTGTTCTATTATTTTAGTTGTTCAAGGAATTGATCGACAGATAATGTCTGTCCCAGCAGAGGGAAAATTTTTGCTTCAGCGTGATTTTGCTCTTCCTCTGAGGTGGCAGCAGTCGCATCCTTCATGATGGTCACACCATAACCCTTATCATAAGCGGTGCGAGCAGTGCTCTCAACACAAAAATTAGTCAAAAACCCGCCAATTACGATGTTCTTAATATTGCCTTCCTTTAACAGTTCGTCCAAATTGGTTTTATTAAAGCCACATAAAGTGCACTTGCCACCGACAACCTTATCCCCTTCCTGCGGTTTTAATTCGTCAATAATTTCAGCTCCCCAGGTCCCTTCACGAAAGGCATCGCCATCTGCCACAGCTTTGACAATTCCCTGCATTTGATGATCTTCGAAATATTTTTCATTAAATACAAACGGTGAATGGATAACCAAAGCTCCTTTTTGACGAGCGCCCTCCGCCAGTTTCGCGGCGTTTGGGATCGTATTCTGCCGGGCAATTTCATCCTTTACCCCATCATGCAGTTTGCCCCCTTCTTTACAAAATTCGTTTTGAAATTCGATTAAAACAATTGCTGTTTCTTTTGCCTTCATTTTGTTGCCTCCTTTCACTCAGATTTGCGGCTGAAGTAAAGATTGGCCAGAGCAACCAGGGAGGTGCCGACGATCAGCAAAAAAGAAATCGCATTGATCACCGGCGTGCTGCCGTCTCTGACCTGCAGGTATAAATTAATCGGCAATGTGGCCTGGTATCCGACTAAAAACAGCGTTGTGTTAAAATTTTCAAAGGACATCAGAAACGCCACCGCCCCGGCCCCGATAAGCGCCGGCCTTAAAAATTTCAATGTGATGTGCCAGATGACTTCAAAGCGGTTGGCGCCCAGGTTCAAGGCTGCCTCCTCCAGCGTGCGATCGAATTTCCGCAAGCGCGCGGAAACGATGAGGGTGACCAGAGTGGCGATAAAGGAAAACTGACCCAACACCACCAGCCAGAAGCCGGGACGAAACAATTCCACATCAATATTCCAACTTTTCTCG
>Ga0209742_10000055_pt1 | contig 62111 bp, 47 predicted proteins | sample DeeMarSeWOR38_10_FD_187462 | JGI IMG/M metagenome (GOLD analysis project Ga0209742, IMG submission 187462) | Marine sediment microbial communities from White Oak River estuary, North Carolina - WOR-3-8_10 (SPAdes) (version 2) | ecosystem: Environmental > Aquatic > Marine > Intertidal zone >...
GGTTCAAATCCTGCCCCCGCTACCAATGATTCGATAGAGGTTTTGATGGTAGCTGCCCGAAAATAATCGGGCTCAACCTTCCAACTGGCACAGCCGCTCGAAGGTCGCAGGTTCAAATCCTGCAAAGCTAGCAAATAACAAACAAAATAAATAAAGAAGACCTCGCTAGCGAGGTTTTTTTTTGGCACAAGCTCTGCTTGTAATTGAGAGTTGCATATATTGCATGCATTTTGAGAAAAACCTGTCGTAACTGCGCAATTATCTTGGCGTTTTGCGTGGCGAAGGTTTATACTATGCCGCAGGATTTCGACGAAGCAGAAGCTGTAAAGTTTTAGGGTGGGCCAATGGCCCATTTTTTATTTAGGGCATATTGATGCGACAGGCCCCGGCAAATATTCAGACTTTGATTGAACCTGCGGTGGCAGCTCTGGGTTACGAGCTGGTAGGAGCAGAGTATTTGTCCCAGGGCAGGCATTCGTTATTGCGCATCTATATCGACAGTGAGGATGGGATAACGCTGGAGGACTGTGAACGAGTCAGTCATCAGGTGAGCGGGATCCTGGATGTGGAAGATGTGATGCATGGACACTACAGCCTGGAAGTGTCATCACCTGGGCTGGACAGGCCATTGTTTACGTTGAATCACTTTAAACGTTTCATCGGTAAACAGGCAAAGATAAAACTGGCAACTCCGATTGATGGGCGAAGAAAGTTTAACGGAGTAATTCGCGCCGTCGGTGATAATCAGGTGGTCCTGGAAATGGATGCCGAGGAAATTGAGTTGCCATTTGACGCGATTGAAAAAGCGAATTTAGTACCGGAAATTTAGCGCTGCTGTAGCAAGAGGCATATACGAGGATGAACAACAAAGAAATCTTACTTGTTGTAGACGCGGTGTCCAACGAAAAGGGCATTAGCAGACAAATTATATTTGAAGCTATCGAGCAGGCGTTGGCGACAGCGAGTAAAAAGCTGCATAGCGCGGATATCGATGCACGCGTCGCAATAGACCAGAAAACCGGTAACTATGACACCTTTCGTCGCTGGCAGGTACTGGCGGATGATGAAGAGCTGGAGTTTCCCGATAAGCAGATTCACCTGAGCGAAGCCAGGAAAGCCGACCCGGATGTTGAAGTAGAAGGTTATATCGAAGAACCCATGGAGTCGGTGGAGTTCGGACGCATCGCTGCGCAAACCGCCAAGCAGGTCATTGTGCAGAAAGTTCGGGAAGCAGAGCGTGCACGTGTAGTGGAAGCTTACCAGGATCGGGTCGGTGAATTGATTATGGGTGTCGTTAAGCGAGTTGAGAAAGGTAACGTCACCATCGATTTGGGAGATAACGTGGAAGCGTTAATTCCCAGGGAAGATATGATTCCACGGGAAGCGGTTCGCCCCGGCGATCGCATCCGTGGCTATTTGAAAGAAGTGCGTGCCGAAGCGCGCGGACCACAGTTATTCGTGAGTCGTACAGCCCCCGAGCTGCTGATTGAACTTTTCAAGCTGGAAGTACCCGAAGTGGGTGAAGGTTTGATTGAAATTCTGGGTGCGGCGCGAGATCCCGGTTCCCGGGCCAAAATCGCGGTGAAAACCAATGATCCCCGCATTGATCCGGTTGGCGCGTGTGTGGGTATGCGCGGTTCACGGGTGCGGGCAGTATCCAACGAATTGGCCGAAGAACGTGTGGATATTATCCTCTGGGACGAGAATCCCGCGCAGTTTGTCATCAATGCGATGTCCCCGGCAGAAGTGGTTTCAATTGTAGTTGATGAAGACATGCATTCCATGAACATCGCAGTAGAAGATGATCAGTTATCGCAGGCGATTGGCCGTGGTGGACAAAACGTGCGTTTGGCAAGTGATCTGACTGGCTGGGAATTGAATGTTATGTCCGAGTCGCAAGCGGCGGAAAGAACCGAAGCAGAAATCGAAGCGGCGCAAAAATTGTTTATGGAACAGCTTGATGTTGATGAGGAAGTGGCGTCTATCCTGGTTCAGGAAGGTTATACCAGCGTCGAAGAAGTTGCCTATGTGCCGCTGAATGAGATGCAGGAAATAGAAGAGTTTGATGAAGATATGGTTAATGAACTGCGCAGTCGCGCAAAAGATGTGTTGTTAACCAAAGCGTTGGCGCAGGAGGAAGAACTGGAAGCTTCGAAACCTGCGGAAGACCTGTTGAACATGGAAGGAATGGATCCCCACCTGGCTTATGTATTGGCGAGCCGGGGTGTGGTGACAATGGAGGATCTTGCCGAGCAATCAGTGGATGAATTGGCGGATATTGAGGAATTGGATGAAGAAAAGGCTGCGCAACTCATTATGACTGCGCGCGCCCCTTGGTTTGCGGATGAGCAGCAAGGCTAACGACTTGAGGAGTTCTATGCCAGGTGTCAGTGTAAAACAGCTTGCGAGCGTACTAGGTGTACCGGTTGACCGTTTGCTTACCCAGTTAAGCAAGGCGGGCTTACCTTTGACCAGTCCGGAAGAAACTGTCAGTGATGATCAGAAAGCGCAACTATTGAATTTTTTGCGTGATAGTCATGGCAGCACGCAAAAGACCTTATCGACCGGCAAAATCACCTTAAAGCGCAAAAGTGTCAGTGAGCTGAAGCAGCCTGTAACAACCGGACGCGGCGCGCGCACCAAAACCGTTAGCGTCGAGGTACGGAAAAAACGTACCTATGTTAAGCGCAGCGTTATGCTGGCGGAAGAAACCGAACGCCTGAAAAGTGAGAAAGAAGCTAAAGAGAAACTGCTCAAGGCTAAAGAAGAACTCAAGAAGCAGATTGAGGGTGAGAAGCAAAAAGTTATCCAGGCTGCAGAAGGTGCTACGGCAACTGTAGAGGCAGAGGAAGCTGTCAGCGCGGCGCAGGCAGCTGTCGAACCTACCGCTGAGACTGGAGTTGCCGCGAAACCACCAGGAGAACCCGCCAAGGAAATTCCCACAGAAGTCAGCGAAGCCAAGAAAGCTAAAAAAGCAAAAACCAAAGAGTTCGAAGAAGAGGAAGGTAAGGCCAAGAAAGCTAAAAAGCGTGGCGGCAAGCACGTGGCAAGGGAACTGGTCGAGGAATTTGAAACAGAGTACGAAGAAGAAATACTGGAGCCTGCCCCAATTCCCGCAGCAGCCGAAGAAGCAAAAGAAGTCGAAGGCAAGAAAGGCAAACGGGGCAAAGCCGAACGCGCTGATAAAGGGACTCGCTATGGACGGGAGGAGCTACATGTCGATACCAGCAAGTTTGGTCGCCGCAAGAAATCCAAGCCCAGGTCAGTGGTTTCGCAGCCAGTCCATGGATTCGAAAGACCCACAGCACCTATTATTCGTGAGGTAAGCATTCCGGAAACGATTACCGTTGCCGAACTCGCGCAGAAAATGAGTGTTAAGGCTGCCGAGTTGATTAAGGCGTTGATGAAAATGGGTAGCATGGTGACTATTAACCAGGTGCTGGATCAGGATACTGCAGCAGTAGTGGTTGAAGAAATGGGGCACAAGGTCAAGCTGGTTCGTGCCGACGCTATCGAAGAAGATCTCGCGCAAGAATTGGAGTTTGAGGGAGAAGTTATTCATCGCGCACCGGCAGTTACTATTATGGGTCATGTTGACCATGGTAAAACTTCTCTGCTTGATTATATTCGTAACGCAAAAGTGGCCGAAGGTGAAGCCGGTGGTATTACCCAACACATTGGTGCCTATCGCGTAGAAACTGAGAAGGGCGCTATTACCTTTCTGGATACGCCCGGTCATGCGGCGTTTACTGCTATGCGTGCACGGGGTGCCAAGGCGACGGATATTGTCGTATTAGTTGTTGCAGCAGATGACGGCGTTATGCCGCAAACCAAGGAAGCCATTCAACACGCCAAAGCAGCCGAAGTACCGATGGTGGTTGCAGTGAACAAGATTGATAAGGAAGAAGCGCAGCCGGATCGGGTGAAACAGGAATTGGTGGCCGAGGAAGTGGTGCCTGAAGACTGGGGTGGCGATACACAGTTTATTGAGGTCTCCGCGAAAACCGGCAAAGGCATAGATGAATTGCTGGATGCCATTTTACTGCAAAGTGAAATGCTCGAACTTACCGCTGTCAAAGATGCGCCTGGGCGAGGTGTTGTGGTTGAATCACGGCTGGATAAAGGCCGAGGTCCCGTTGCTACTGTGTTGATACAGAACGGTACCTTGCGTAAAGGTGATGTGCTACTGGCCGGTCAGGAGTACGGACGTGTCAGGGCGCTATTGGACGAAAATGGAAATCAGCTGGATGAAGCAGGTCCTTCAACACCGGTTGAAGTGTTGGGTCTATCAGGGGCTCCTGCTGCCGGCGACGAGGCGATGTGTGTGCCGGACGAACGTAAGGCCCGAGAAGTCGCGCTGTTTCGTCAGGGTAAATTCCGTGACGTGAAACTGGCTAAACAGCAGGAAGCGAAGCTGGAAAACATGTTTTCGCAGATGGAAGAAGGTAAAGTTAATGCTCTAAACCTGGTGATCAAAACTGATGTACAGGGTACAGCAGAAGCATTATCAGAGGCGCTGGAAAATTTATCTACGGATGAAGTCAAGGTTAAGATTGTTGCCAGCGGTGTTGGCGGTATAAACGAATCCGATGTAAACCTCGCGGTAGCATCCAATGCTGTCATGGTCGGATTTAATGTGCGCGCTGATTCGGTGGCAAAACGCTTAATCGAAGAAGAAGGCGTAGATCTTCATTATTACAGTGTCATATATGATGTTATCGATGAAGTTAAACAATCCCTTTCAGGAATGCTGCAACCGGAGTTTCGCGAAGACATTATTGGTCTGGCGGAAGTGCGCGATGTATTTCGCTCACCTAAGCTAGGTGCAGTCGCCGGCTGTATGGTAGTCGATGGTGTTGTTAAACGGAGCAATCCGATTCGTGTATTGCGCGACAACGTGGTGATTTATGAAGGTGAACTCGAATCATTGCGACGCTTCAAGGACGATGTGCAGGAAGTGGCTTCCGGCAAGGAATGCGGTATCGGTGTGAAAAACTACAATGACGTGAAAGTGGGCGATCATATCGAGGTTTACGAGCGCGTCAAAGTAAAACGCACGCTATAGTCATCCCGCTTTGGGCGGATATACTGCATAAAGAAGTAATATGCCAAAAGAATTTAATCGCACAAATCGCGTCGCTGATCAAATCCAGCGTGAACTGGCGACGCTGATCCAGTTTGATGTGAAAGATCCACGTGTTGGTATGGTTACCATCACTGCTGTAGAAGTATCGCGAGAATTTGAATATGCGCGGGTGTTTTTTACCGTGTTGGGTGACAATGCGGTACGCGAGGCAACCATCAAGGGTCTGACACACGCCGCCGGATTTCTCAGGCGTGAACTTGCCCATCGTCTAAAGTTACGAACAACACCTGAATTGCAGTTTATCTATGATCAGTCGATTGAAAATGCGGCGAAAATGTCTGAGCTCATTTCTACCGCAATTGCTTCTGATGAGGCGACCAAGACAGAGTGAGTCAATACTTAATAATTAGCACACTGTATAACCTGGCTTGCATTGTCCCACGTGGACACCGTAGATAAATCAGGTCGTATCGAGAAGAGTAGAGGCAGGTATTGGCAAAACGTCGTAATATAGGTCGGGATGTAGACGGCATCCTCTTGCTGGATAAACCGCAAGGAATAACATCGAACGAAGCATTACAGAAAGTTAAGCGCCTGTTTCAGGCGCGTAAAGCCGGCCATACCGGAAGTCTCGATCCGCTGGCAACCGGCATGTTGCCCATCTGTTTCGGCGAAGCGACGAAAATCTCCAGTTTTCTTTTGAATGCTGACAAACGCTACATCGCCCAATGTAAGCTGGGCATACGTACGGACAGCGCCGACGCCGATGGCGAGGTAATCGATACCCGTCCCATCGAAGGTGTAACCGAGCAGCAGATTCGCAGGGTATTAAACGACTTTTCGGGTGAGCAGCGGCAAGTTCCCCCCATGCATTCCGCAATCAAGCAGGATGGCGTTCCATTATACAAACTGGCTCACCAGGGAATCGAAGTCGAGCGAGAGGCCAGGGATATTACCATTTACCGGCTTGATCTGATTAGATTCGAAAAGGATATACTCGAACTCGATATAAGCTGTTCGAAGGGAACCTATATTCGCACCCTGGCTGAAGATATTGGCAAAGCGCTGGGGTGTGGTGCGCATATCGCCGCATTGCGCCGGCTCCAGGTAGGTGTTTTCGAAGGAGCCAAAATGTACACTTTCGAAGAATTAAATAAGCTTCAGGAACAAGATGTTACAACGTTAGATCAGTCGCTGTTGCCAATTGATGCAGGGCTCAGTGACTGGACTGATGTGCAACTATCAGCAGACGCGTCATTTTATCTTCGTCGTGGGCAGGCGGTGTTCGTGCCAGGATCAAAAATCGGGGCTTATGTCCGCCTCTACGACCCCGCCCGCGCGTTTCTAGGCGTGGGGATAGTGTTGGATGATGGTCGAGTGGCGCCTAAGCGTTTGATGAATCTGGTCTAAATGGGGTAAAATTCGCCCTTCCCAAAAATTTGCCAGAAGCTGTTGGGTAAACGAAAATGCTGCCGCAGTTTTATATGTTGCAGGAAAAACACTCTGCAAATGAACAATTGGATCAATAAACAGTTAAGTTAATAGTAGGAGTTATTCAATGTCTTTAAACGCCGAGCAAAAAGGCCAGATAATTAGTGAATACAAGCAAGGCGATGCTGATACCGGATCTCCGGAAGTACAGGTCGCCTTGATTTCCGCTCGAATAGATGATTTGTCCAATCATTTCAAAGAGCATAAACATGATCATCATTCTCGCCAGGGGTTGCTGCGTCTGGTTAGCAAGCGGCGCAAGCTGCTGGACTATCTCAAGAAAAAAAATCTTGACCGTTATCGCGAATTGATTTCCCGTTTAGGACTACGTCGCTAATAGAGCGACAGTTGCAGGTTACCGTTGATAGTTAGCAACGAATACCGAACTGGTTATCACGACAACCAGTTAATACAGACAGTCTGTAAATATATTTGTAACCAGAAATTTATACTGAAAAACTTAACTATAGGCATTGAGGACATTCTGAAGTGAATCCTACTAGAAAAGAAATAAAATTCGGCGACCAGCAAGTTGTACTGGAAACGGGTGAAATTGCGCGGCAAGCCAGTGGTGCGGTTATAGCTAGTTTAGGCGACACCGTAGTGCTGGTGACTACTGTCGCTATGAAAGAAACCGAAGAAGGACGGGATTTTTTTCCGCTCACCGTGAACTACCAGGAGCGTACCTACGCCGCCGGTAAAATCCCGGGGGGATTCTTCAAACGCGAAGGTCGGCCTTCTGAAAAAGAAACCTTGACCAGCCGTTTAATTGACCGACCCCTGCGCCCGTTATTTCCCGATGGGTTCACTAATGAAGTTCAGATTATTGCTACGGTAGTTTCCCTTGATCCGGAAATAGATCCAGATATTCCCGCCATGATTGGGGCATCGGCATCAGTAGCACTGTCGGGTGTTCCGTTTAACGGCCCCATCGCCGCGGCGCGAGTTGGCTACAAAGATGGTAACTATCTGTTGAATCCTACTGCTACCCAGTTGGAGACCAGCGATCTTGATCTGGTAGTCGCCGGTACAGAAAACGCGGTATTGATGGTGGAATCGGAAGCGAACGAACTGTCTGAAGAAGTTATGCTGGGCGCGGTTGTGTTTGGTCACGAGCAAATGCAGGTTGTCATTAAAGGAATTAGTGAATTTGCCCAAGCCGCAGGCGTTCAACCCTGGGATTGGCAGCCGCCTGAGACGGACGATTCGGTAAACGTTGCTGTAGCCAAGCTTGCGGAAAATGATTTTCTTCAGGCTTATCAAATAAAGGAAAAACAGGATCGTTATACTCGCTTGGGTGAAATCCGCACCGGTATTATTGAAAAACTATGCAGTCCGGAAGAAGAAAACAGTCATGACGCGGAAGCCGTCAGGACCGCGATCGAAAAACTGGAAAAGAAGATTGTGCGCGGCCAGATTTTGGCGGGCCAACCGCGTATCGATGGCCGAGATACCCGCTCGGTGCGGCCGATCGCTGTGCGCGTGGGGGTATTACCGCGTACCCATGGTTCGGCATTATTTACCCGTGGTGAAACCCAGGCATTGGTGGTGACCACTCTGGGCACTGCGCGCGATGCGCAAAACATCGATGCCATTGAGGGTGAGCGCAAAGAACACTTTATGTTGCACTACAATTTCCCCCCTTATTGCGTGGGCGAGACCGGCTTTGTCGGTAGTCCGAAGCGTCGCGAAATTGGTCATGGGCGTCTGGCAAAGCGTGGTGTTGTCGCTGTTATGCCGGATGTCAATGCGTTTCCGTACTCGATTCGCGTCGTATCCGAAATTACAGAATCTAATGGCTCCAGTTCTATGGCATCGGTTTGTGGTACCAGTCTTTCCTTAATGGACGCTGGCGTACCCATCAAGGCACCTGTAGCTGGTATCGCGATGGGGCTGATCAAGGAAGGGGACGGTTTTGCGGTACTTTCCGACATTCTGGGTGATGAAGACCACCTGGGTGACATGGATTTCAAGGTCGCCGGTACCCAAAACGGCGTCAGTGCACTGCAAATGGATATCAAGATTGATGGTATTACACAGGATATTATGAAACAGGCTCTGGCTCAGGCAAAAGATGGCCGTATGCATATTCTGGGTTGCATGAACGAGGTGATTTCCTCGTCTCGTACCGAAATGTCAGAATTCGCACCGCGTTATATTACTATCAAGATACATCCGGATAAAATTCGTGATGTTATTGGAAAGGGTGGTGCAACGATTCGCCAAATTACTGAAGAAACCGGTGCCAGCATTGATATTGATGATGATGGTACTGTCAAGATCGCTTCAGTTGATAGCGCTGCGGGTAAAGAGGCACAACGCCGCATCGAATTGATCACCGCGGATGTTGAGGTTGGCGTGGTTTACGAAGGCAAGGTGTCAAAGTTAATGGATTTCGGTGCTTTCGTTACGATCCTTCCAGGTAAAGATGGTCTGGTACATATTTCACAAATCTCCCACGAACGCGTAGAGAATGTCAGCGATAAGTTGGCTGAGGGTGACATTGTGAAAGTGAAAGTACTGGAAATCGACAAACAGGGACGAATCCGGCTGAGCATGAAAGCCGTGGACGCAGCATAAAGTGCGTTGCGATATTGTAATACAAAAAGGGCGTAATGCCCTTTTTTTGTCGGTGCAGTTTTAGTGAAATAATCACGGGCATTATTGTGATAATGGTTTATGCGCCGGCTCTGTAGATATGTAATAATTATTTTGTAAATAAAAAATTCTTAGTGTAATGATTGTGGAGGTCGTAGTCAGGTGATTAAAAAAGCAGTGTTTCCGGTGGCGGGCATGGGTACACGATTCCTGCCGGCTACCAAAGCCAACCCCAAAGAAATGCTGCCCATCGTCGATAAACCACTTATCCAGTATGCGGCAGAGGAGGCGATTGCGGCAGGGGTCAAACAGTTAATATTTGTTACCAGCAGCAGCAAGCGGGCTATTGAAGATCATTTTGACAAGAACTATGAGCTGGAGTCAGAGCTGGAAAGGCGGAACAAAGCCGATTTACTTTCCGTGGTTCGCGGTATTTTGCCAAACGGCGTAAGCTGTGTTTACATACGGCAGGCAGAGCCTTTGGGGTTGGGGCATGCGGTGTTATGCGCCAAAGACGTGGTGGGCAAAGAGGCATTTGCTGTTATTCTTGCTGATGATTTGATTGATGGCAACGATAAGGGTTGTCTAACGCAGATGGTGGAGCAATATAACAAGTATCGTTGCAGTATCCTCGGCGTTGAAACAGTTCTGCCCGAAGAAACAGATCAGTATGGCATAGTTAAAACAGAAGATAATAGCCAGGCTATTGCCAACCTGGAAGCAATTATTGAGAAACCAAAACCCGCCGATGCGCCATCCAATCTTGGGGTGGTAGGACGTTACATCTTAACACCGACAATTTTTGATCTACTGGAAAATACTGGTAAAGGTGCGGGTGGAGAAATTCAACTGACAGATGCCATAGCGCAATTGCTGGCAGTGGAGCATGTCAAGGCCTTTAAATTCAGCGGTAAACGCTATGATTGCGGTAGCAAGCTGGGTTATCTGGAAGCAACGGTCGAATATGCATTAAAACACCCCATGCTCAAAGATGATTTTCTGAAATATCTGCGAGGCTATTGTATTCCCAATCTGAGCCAGTAATTAACTTAGAAATTTATGAAATGCTCAATGAGTATTACTGACGGAATCGAGCATGCTATCTATTTCCAGGTTAACGACTTTCAGGTTAGCCTTGATATTATCCCGATGATATTTTTTCTTGATAGAGATTTCTAAAGCTTCCACCGATTTTTTCAAGCTTGGTGCCTGGCAGAAGCTTGCGGCGCCATGCAGCTTGTGCACATGATGGTCCATGGATTCAAAATCATTATCCTCAAATGCCTTGTTGATGACTTCCCTGAAGCGTGGTAATTCCTTTAACAGCATGGCATACATCTCGTGGTTCAGTTCCTGTTTTGTCCTGTTCAGGTCGTTTTTATAGCGTTCCAGATTAATGTAGGCTTTCCGTGTCGGCAGGGCTTTTTCTGGCTGGCTGGATTTGGTCTGCCTGGAACCCGGCTGATCCTGCATCGATGCTGTACGCCGATGCTGCGGATGAATGCTGGTTAATATGGTGCTAATGAGCTTGTCTTCATCGACGGGCTTGACTAACACATCATTCATGCCGGCGAGAAGATAGCTTGCCCTGTCCTCGACGATGACATTGGCAGTCAGGGCGACAATAGGGATATTATTGTTTTTGTTTTCCAGTTGTCGAATGCGTTTGGTGGCTTCAACGCCATTCATTTCAGGCATCTGAATATCCATCAGTATGAAATCAAATATTTCTGAATCCGCCGCTTCCAGGGCGCGTTGTCCGTTCTCAACAACCGTCGTGGTCGCGCCAGCCTGACTTAACAGGATATCCATCAGGCGTGCATTAATTTCCTGATCTTCAGCAATCAATATGTTTATCCCATGCAGTGGAAGCTCGGCAGGGTCTACAGTGGGGAGGGGTGGCTTAGATGGCGTCACAGCCGTAGTGTATTTCGTGGATTTAACCGTTAAGCCAGGCATGGATTCTATACTGGAAAAGTCCAGCAAACTATTATCAGGTACCAGTAGTTTTTGTAACAACAGATGAAGCTCATTGTATTTCACCGGCTTTGCAGTGGCGGCGTGAATGCCCGCATTCTTGATGGTTTGAAACACTTTTGCATCGGCGCTATTGGTCAGTGCCAGTATATTGCAGGATGTAATTTTGCGGATCGATTCAATCTGCCCGTTGATGATATTCGGCTGTGTTTCCTGTTGTGACAACCCCAGAATCAGTAGATCAAAAGGCGCATTTTTTTCTGCTATCTCGATATGGTTGTGAACATCCGACATGGTTGTCAGGGCGATAACATCAATGCCCCAGTTTTCCAGTAAATGCTGAATTGCGAGGCGCGATGCTTGGTTGGATTCATAAAGCAGCGCCTTGAACCCTGTAAGGGAAATTTTGGTAGGCCCTGGTTGTCGGGGTTCTTTTTGCTTTTCATGGGTAAACGTAAACCAGAATGTGGAGCCCTGGTTGATTTTGCTGTCGACGCCAATTTCGCCTTCCATCATTTCAGTCAGGGTTTTGGAAATCATCAATCCCAATCCGGTTCCACCATACTTTCTGGTTGAGGATGAGTCAACCTGGGAGAATGTCCGGAATAATCGGTGCTGGTCTTTTTGACTTATACCGATACCAGTATCGGTTACCATTACTTTTATGGTCACTTTGTCATTATTTTCGTCTTCCAGCATAGTGCGTATTACCACGTCACCCACCTCGGTGAATTTTATGGCATTACTGATCAGGTTGGTGAGAATTTGACGTAGCTTGAGAACGTCACCGTGTAATTGCAGCGGGACATCATTGTAAATCATGGGGACCAGATTGAGATTCTTTTCATAGGCGAGTGGAGCTAGCAGTCCACAGACTTCTTCTATGCAGTTACGTAAATTGTATTCCTCGCCTTTAAGGCTCGCCTTGCCGGCTTCAATCTTGGAAATATCGAGAATGTCGTTGATGATCGACAGCAGGTTATTGGCAGATTTCTGAATGGTATTAATGTAGTCGATCTGTTCCGCGGTGGGTTTGGTCTTTTGCAGCAATTTAATGAAGCCAAGGATACCGTTCATGGGGGTGCGGATTTCATGACTCATGTTGGCGAGGAATTCAGATTTTACACGACTGGCCAGTAGTGCCTGCTGGCGCGCTTCAGACAATTCCTTGTTTTGTCTCTCGACAACCTGTATTGAGCTTAACAGGTCAGACGTTGCCTGGTCGATTCGTTCCTGTAGTTGTTCACGGGACTGTCGCAAGGATTCAGCCATACCATTAATGCTACGCTCCAGCGAGAGAAACTCACCTTTTGATTCCAGATCCAGCTCGATGTCGAGGTTGCCTTTTTCTATTTCGTTGGCTGCTACCGCAAGCTTCAGTATCGGTGTGGTCAGTTTTTTACTGATACGAAACACCAGTAGTGTGCATATAAACAGGATTATACCGGCGACGCCGAGACTTTTGGTAACAATGGCGTGCTGTTTGTCGCGGTTGTTTTGTTGTGATAACTCGACGATGGCCCAACCCGTGATGTTTCTTGGGTCAATAATTTCGGGAAATTCGTGGGGAAAATTCAATTGATAATCGCTGAATTTTAAATCACCACCAACCTGGGGATTGTTATGGCTAAGAATAGGACGCATGAAAATCAGGTTATTGGTGAACTGAGGTTGATTCGCCTGTTGCGTCTCCAGAAAAGACTTTTTGTTTTCTAACGCGCGGAGAATAACAGCTCCATCGTTGTCAGTAATGGTAATAGCTGCGACATCATCCTCATCGAGGATGGTCTTGGTCATAGGTTTAATCAATTCGAGGTTGTTGGTTGAAACGCCATGGCTGCTGGCGGTGGCGAGTTGTCGGGCCAGTGATTGTCCCCGCTCTTTCAGTGAATCAGAAAGATCGGTGGTCTGCTGGTAAATGAAAAATATAACCAGCACCGCGGCGACCAGTGCCAAAGGCAACAAAGACAAGAATACAAACCGGCGCTGTATGTCCCAATTCATCATGCGTTGTTTCGTTTAATGATGCTTTCTCTATTTGTTGCTCGGCTATTTTAAAGCAACATACACTGAATTAATCAACCTGTTGAAATCATGCAGGTTTCAAATGTCGCTGCTTACTTAGTGTACGGAATAATGAGCATGCTGAAAACTGTTTACCTGCTGCTATTTACACGCTATTGTTGAGAAATCGGCTTAAATTTAATTATTTTGATTAATAATCATGGATATACCAACAATTGAATCATTTGTGGGCAACACGCCCCTGGTGCGTTTACAACGCCTGCCGGGTAAAACCACCAATACTATCGCGGTGAAACTGGAAGGCAATAATCCCGCGGGTTCTGTCAAAGACCGCCCCGCGTTGAGCATGATTCGCCAGGCGGAGCAGCGCGGGGATATCAAGCCTGGGGATACATTGATTGAGGCTACCAGTGGAAACACGGGTATCGCCCTGGCCATGGCCGCAGCGATCAAAGGTTACCATATGGTGTTGATTATGCCGGAAACCATGAGTATCGAACGCCGCGGGGTGATGAAGGCCTATGGCGCGGAGATTATTCTGGTCAGCAAGGAAGAGGGTATGGAAGGTGCGCGTGATCTCGCAGAGCGTATGCATGCGGAAAGCAAAGGCATTGTATTGGATCAGTTTGCCAATCCAGACAATCCTTTGGCGCACTATACAGGGACCGCCGAAGAAATCTGGCGCGATACCCAGGGAGAAATTACCCATTTTGTCAGCGCCATGGGCACCACCGGAACCATCATGGGTAGCTCGCGTTTTTTGAAGGAAAAAAATCCAGAAATTCAGATTGTTGGCGTACAACCCGAGGAAGGTGCCAGCATTCCAGGTATCCGTCGCTGGCCCGAAGAGTATCTTCCCAAAATATATGATCCTTCTCGTGTTGATCGCATCATCGATATATCCCAGCAAGACGCCGAAAATACTGCACGCGCTTTAGCCGCGCGTGAGGGGATATTTGCCGGAATTTCGTCGGGCGGTGCGGTGGCTGCTGCGTTAAAGCTTTCGCAGGAAGTATCCAACGCCTTGATTGTGGCGATAATTTGCGATCGTGGTGATCGTTACCTGTCGACCGGAGTGTTTCCTGCAGACTAAATGAAAATTCCCCAAGTAAGCGGAGCCTGGTGTTTATAAAATCTAGTGAAAAAATTACATTAGTACGTTTTAAATTAGTGTATTAATGAGTATATGTTTATAGGTTTTATAAACGTTCCCTTAATATTTTTTCTTTTTATCTGATATAAAACTTTTATAAAGTTTTATAGCAAGCAGCACAGACAATCTCTTGATTGCTGCTATCTTGTAAGTTAGTCCTTTCACCTTTTCCCGTTTGTTCAATTAAGAGCCGTATCAGGGATGTTGGTTCTCGATAATCATTTCTCAATTAATCAGGGGGCTGGAAAGGATTTAGATATTTATTGATCTTGATCAGTAAATAGCAGCTCAATATTTTGTTTTATCATGCGGTCTGCATACACTATTTTTATTTTATCAGCTTAGATACAGAATACTCCGGGAGGTAGTAACTATGTCTTCAGAAGAGTTTCCTGTAGTAGGGAATTGGTACAGGGATTTTAATCAACAGTTATTCGAAGTGGTTGCTTTGGATGATGCTGATAATCTCATCGAAATCCAGTACTTCAATGGCGATATTGACGAGATGGACTATGACGCCTGGTACGGGCTGGTTGCGGAAAGTGTTCCGCCGCCCGAAGACTGGACCGGGCCGTTTGGCGAAGTGGAAGCCGATGACCTGGGGTATTCAGATTTATCAAGCCATTCCAGCGGCTATACTATGACGCTGGAAGAGCTCGAATAGCACTTGTTAACAGGTCATTCTGAAATTTTGCGAAAAGTTAACAGTTTACTTTTGGTTATTGTCAACAGTGTTAGAAGGTAAGTGAGTCGCCAACTAGTCGCGGTTCAAAGATCAGTGCTGAAACTTTTTATAACTGATCCGTTTGGGTTGCTTGCTGTCGTCGCCCATGCGTCGTTGTCTGTCCTGCTCATAATCCGCGTAATTACCTTCAAACCAGGTAACCTGGCTATCGCCTTCGAATGCCAGCATATGCGTTGCAATACGGTCCAGAAACCAGCGATCGTGGGAAATAACCACCGCGCAGCCGGGAAAATCCAGCAATGCTTCTTCCAGTGCGCGCAGGGTTTCCACATCAAGGTCGTTAGTGGGCTCATCCAGCAGTAGCAGGTTGCCGCCATCTGCCAGCAGTTTTGCCAGGTGCACACGGTTTCTTTCCCCGCCGGATAAATCACCGACACGTTTTTGCTGGTCACTGCCGCGAAAGTTAAAGCGGCTGACGTAGGCGCGGGAATTTATTTCCATATTACCCACCACCTTGATGTCATGACCCCCGGAGATTTCCTCCCACACGGTTTTGCTATCATCCAGCGCATCGCGGGACTGGTCGACATAAGCAACCTTGACGGTCTCGCCAATCCGTAGCTCGCCACTGTCCGGTTGTTCCTGGTCCGTGAGCATGCGAAACAGCGTGGTTTTACCAGCGCCATTAGGGCCGATGACACCTACGATGCCACCGCGGGGTAAATTGAATGACAGATCTTCAATCAGCAAGCGATCGCCAAAACCTTTTTGTAGATGGTTGGCTTCAATCACCAGGTCACCCAGGCGGGGTCCAGGGGGAATAAACAATTCATTAGTCTGGTTGCGTTTTTCATAGTCCTGTTTGGAGAGTTCCTCGAAGCGGGCCAGGCGTGCCTTGCTTTTGGCATGGCGACCTTTGGGGTTGGCGCGCACCCATTCCAGTTCGGATTTCATGGCTTTGATGCGGGCGTTTTCCTGTTTTTCTTCCTGCTCCAGACGTTTTTCTTTTTGTTCCAGCCAGGATGAGTAATTACCTTCCCAGGGAATGCCATGACCGCGATCCAGCTCCAGTATCCAGCCCGCAACGTTATCAAGGAAGTAACGATCGTGGGTGACCGCAACCACCGTGCCGGGATATTCATGCAGAAAATGTTCGAGCCAGGCCACAGATTCGGCATCCAGGTGGTTGGTGGGCTCGTCGAGCAATAACATGTCAGGTTTGGATAATAATAATTTGCATAATGCGACACGACGGCGTTCACCACCAGACAGCTTGCTGACATCCGCATCCCAGGGTGGTAAGCGTAGTGCATCGGATGCAATTTCCAGGGTGCGTTCCAGTTCCCACCCGTTGGCGGCATCAATGGCATCCTGCAATTTGCCCTGTTCTTCCAGCAGGGCATTCATTTCATCATCACTCATGGGTTCCGCAAACTTCATGCTGATCTCGTTGAAACGGTCAATGAGTTGCTTGGTTTCGCTGATACCATCTTCCACATTACCGCGCACATCCTTGGCGGTATCCAGTTCCGGTTCCTGCGACAGGTAACCCACCTTGATGCCGGACTGAGGGCGTGCTTCACCGAGAATGTCCTTGTCGATGCCTGCCATAATACGCAAAAGGCTGGATTTACCTGACCCATTCAGACCCAGAACACCAATTTTGGCTCCGGGAAAAAATGATAAATAGATGTCTTTGAGTATTTCACGTTTCGGCGGTACCACTTTACCAACGCCGTTCATCGTATAAATGTATTGAGCCATGGGTTTAGTGCAAATCCTGTTGTTGGGGGAATGTTTCTAATTGAGCACGTAAATCTAAGGCAACTGTCTTTGAAAGTAAAGGATTGCCCTGATAACAATTATTGAGGTTGTGACAGTCTTCGAAACTGAATAGTTCATCATGCGGTATTACCGCAAAATACGGTATACTGTCCCGGTTTGCTCTCAAATGGATCGAGAATAACCATGATACATGCTAATGACGCCATCGAAGAATTGAGAACCATGGGCGATCTGGTGCGCTGGGGCGCCAGCAGTTTTAACGAAGCGGGATTGACCTATGGCCATGGTACCGACAATGCCTTCGATGAGGCCTTTATGCTGGTACGGCATGTATTACACCTGCCGCATGATCTTCCTTCTTATATGCTTGGGGCCAGGCTTACCAAAAACGAGCGCCGACAAATCGTGGATTTGTTTATGGAGCGCATCAGCAGCCGCAAACCGGCGCCATACCTGATTCAGGAGGCCTGGTTTGCCGGTATGCCGTTTTTTGTAGATGAACGGGTGTTGGTACCGCGCTCACCTATCGCTGAGCTGATCGAAGAGGGTTTTTCTCCCTGGGCGAATCCCGACGATGTGCATGCCATTCTGGATTTATGCACGGGCAGCGGTTGTATCGCCATTGCGTGTGCCGTTGCTTTTCCCGATGCGCAGGTCACTGCCACCGATAACTCGCTCGGTGCTCTGGACGTGGCTGCCATCAATATTGAAAAACATGGCATGCAGGATCGGGTGGAATTGGTGAATTCTGATGTGTTCCAGAATTTGCCCGCCGCGCAACAGTTTGATGTCATCGTCAGTAATCCTCCTTATGTGGACGCCGCCGACATGGCCGCATTAACGCCGGAGTTTTTACACGAACCCGGCGAAGCCCTTGCAGCGGGCGTGGATGGTCTGGATATTGTGAGACAAATTCTGCAACAGGCGGCAGATTTTCTCTCTCCCCAGGGAATCCTGGTGGTGGAAGTGGGCAATAGTGATGCTGCCTTGTTGGAACAGTTTCCCGACGTTCCCTTTGTATGGCCCGAATTTTCCCGTGGCGGCCATGGGGTGTTTATCCTCACCCGACAGGAATTGATTAACTACGCGGATCGTTTTAAAAGTCAATAACTTAATTGTTTATTTAATAGTCATTTGAGTCGATCGTCAAACTGTTATCTATCCCTAAAAACCGCTTGAGTGGTATCAGTTTATCCAAACCACTGCCGCTAATATTGATACCACACCCTTACTCGTTTGTGGCTGTAGCAATCGATTTTCCGAGAGGATCCCATGGTATTAGCTGCACAACAACGTCTCGAGCAATTCATGGCGGGCTTGATTCGACGCAATCCGGGAGAAGATGAATTTCATCAGGCTGTCCACGAAGTAGCGGAACATATCATCCCCTATATTATTGATAAACCCATTTACACTGATGCCCAGATCATGGAGCGCTTATCCGAACCGGATCGCATCGTGATCTTTCGTGTCTGTTGGGAAGACGATAAGGGTAACGTGCGTGCTAATCGCGGTTATCGGGTACAACACAATAACGCTATTGGTCCTTACAAAGGCGGGATTCGTTTTCATACTGATGTCAACTTAAGCACCCTCAAGTTTCTGGCTTTTGAACAGACTTTTAAAAACAGTTTAACGGGATTACCGATGGGGGGCGCCAAGGGCGGTTCGGACTTTAATCCCAAAGGTAAAAGCGATCGCGAAGTGATGCGCTTTTGCCAGGCGTTTATGACAGAACTATCGCGCCATATTGGCAGTTATATTGATATACCTGCCGGTGACATCGGTGTGGGTTCGCGCGAGATCAGTTATCTGTTTGGGCAGTTCAAACGGATATCCAATACCTTTACTGGCACCATCACCGGTAAAGGCCTGGCGTTTGGCGGCAGCCTGATTCGCACGGAAGCAACCGGTTATGGGGCTGTTTACCTTACACAGGACATGTTTCAGCATGCGAAGAGAACCATGGATGGCAATGTGGCAACCGTATCAGGTTCAGGTAATGTTGCGCAGTATACGATAGAGAAGCTGCTTGAACTGGGCGTTAAAGTTGTTACGGTTTCTGATTCCGATGGCTATATCTATGATGAAGACGGCTTTAATAACGAGAAGCTGGAATTCATCAAGCATCTGAAAAATGTCGAGCGCGGTAGAATCTCAACTTATGCTGATGTGTTTGGCGCAAAATACTTTGAAAGCGAACGCCCCTGGAAGGTGCCTTGTCAACTGGCTTTTCCCTGCGCTACACAAAACGAAATCAACCGGGAAGAAGCCGAAGCGCTGGTCAAGAATGGTTGCATTGCCGTAGTGGAAGGATCCAATATGCCCTCGGAATGGGATGCCATCGATGTCTTTCAGGATGCCAGGATCATGTTTGTACCCAGTAAGGCCGCCAACGCCGGAGGAGTGGCGGTGTCAGGGCTGGAACTTACCCAGAACAGTATGCGTCTTTCCTGGACACGGCAAGAAACCGATGAGAAGTTACGTAAAATCATGTCAGACATTCATGATCGTTGCGTGGAGTATGGTCAGGAAAGTGACGAGTATGTTAACTACCTGAAAGGAGCCAACATAGCCGGCTTTATTAAAGTTGCCAATGCCATGATCGCCTATGGCATCATGTAGTTATTCTGTTGCCGCTTCATCGAAACAGGAATTTAAAAAGAGCATTTCTGACCTGGTTGTCAGTATCCTCACTGAACTTGATTCCAGTGACATTCATTAAACTACCTCGCCGATTGAGTTAATTCGCCGTATAGAATATTTCTTTTCGCCTTCTCGTACTGTTCCGACGTAATAATACCTTCATCACGCAGACGACGATGTTCGCTGACTTCGGCAGCGGCCAGCTTGGCATCGGTAAAATAATTGGCCGACTTTATTTTGTTAATGTTGTTGATCAGGTCTCCAAAAACCTGCTGGAACTGACCACGGCCCGGATTGTTGTTAAATAATTCAAAAAGCTCGATCCTGCCTCGCCCACTACAAAAAACCCATTTGTTGTTAAAGCTCTTGACGGTCAGCAGCAACATAATAATAGAACTGGTGGCCAACAAGGCAATTGTCGCATGAACAGGGTAACCAGCGAGGAATTGCAGGTGCAGATCTTTCAACACATAGACAACATAAGTCAGCACTTCCAATACCATAAAGGCGGTTAGCAATTTCATGTTGATGTTATAGATACGTCTGGGTGTCGGGTCCAGCAATGCGAGATGAATCATGAAGGCGCGTGTCTGTTTCGGGGTTTTTTCGGCAATGCTTAGTACCGTATTGTCAAAGACGCGAAGCAGGCGCTGTTTTTCGTTGAGTTTGCTGCCTTGTCTGAGTTCCAGGGTTAGAGCCCTGAAGGTATCGGGTGCGGGAGTAAGATCACTTGTTTCCAGATCCGATGTAATACGATGTTGGGTGGTAGTGCGTCGGGGTAACGATGTAGACCGAGCACCGCCGCGGGAGTACGCCAGAGAATGCACCATAAAGCCTGTAAACCTTTATCGAAATATATTGCAACTGAAAATCTAATCTAACTACGCTAGCCTATTCCTTGAGGCCAGTCAGTGTTGTGATGCCGATCACAGAACGCGTCGGTCATATTAATCATTTGTTGCAGTGCACCTCATAGATATGGTGGTCACCAGGGTTTCCGCGCGTTAATTTCATTCCTGCCTCAATCGCAATAATATTACCTCCAGGCTGAGACGCATTGGTGCGTTACTGCACCAACTTCGAGCAGGTCAGATTTTTAAGTATTCCGACATAAATTCGCCAATTCTATGTAATACATTGTTTTCGCAAGTATAAATCCTTGTTTGCTGCCGTGGCATAGCTTTTGCTCTAGCGTTGTCATGGCCTGTGGGTTAGCAAATAGTCTCAGGTAATAACACTTAATGTATAAATCGTTATCAAGGGGCGGTAAATGAAAGAGAAGTTGGTGCTCATTGGCAATGGGATGGCGGGGGTGCGCACCCTGGAAGAGTTGCTCAAGATCGATCCCGATAAATATGCCGTTACTGTGTTTGGCGCTGAGCCCTATGGTAACTACAACCGTATTCTGTTGTCGCCAGTGCTGGCTGGAGAGAAAACTATTAACGACATCATGTTAAATGATGAACAATGGTATACAGACAACGGCATTACACTTCATAAAGGTAAACAGATTGTCGATATCGATCGGCGCGGGCGTAAGGTCTTTGCCTCTGATGGCACCACCGCCGACTATGATCGACTGATTATCGCCACTGGCTCCAATCCCTTTATTATCCCGGTTCCGGGTCATGATCTTCCTGGCGTGGTGAGTTTTCGTGACATTCAGGACGTCGACACCATGATGGCGGCGTCAAAACAATTTAAAAATGCCGTGGTCATTGGCGGTGGATTACTGGGCCTGGAGGCTGCGAATGGTTTAATGCAACAGGGCATGGATGTCACCGTGGTGCACTTGCAGGCCACATTAATGGAACGCCAACTGGATCCAGAAGCTGGGCGCATGCTGCAAAAGTCACTGGAAGACCGCGGCATGAAGTTTCGCATGAGTGCCAATACTGAAGCCATATTGGGTAATGACAAAGTCTGTGCGGTGAGCTTTCAGGATGGCAGTGAAATTCCGGCAGATATCGTGGTTATGGCAGTAGGGATTCGTCCCAATATTGAGCTAGCCAAAAAAGTTGGTATCTATTGCGAACGCGGCATTGTCGTGGATGACACCATGCTGACCTATGATCCGCGTGTCTATGCCGTTGGTGAATGCGTGCAACATCGTGGTCAGGCGTATGGACTGGTGGCGCCGTTGTTTGAACAGGCCAGAGTATGCGCGAATCATCTCGCGCAATTAGGTTATTCGCGTTACCTGGGATCGGTCACATCAACCAAACTAAAAGTAACCGGTATTGATCTGTTCTCCGCCGGCGATTTCGTTGGTGACGACACTACGGAAAATATCATCATGAAAGACGCCGCGCGTGGCGTCTACAAAAAAATCGTACTTAAGGATAACAAGATCCAGGGTGCCGTGTTGTACGGGGATACAGTAGACGGCGCCTGGTACTTTCAGTTACTGCGCGACTACACGGATATTAGTGATTTTCGCGATCATTTGATGTTCGGCCAATCCCACCTGGGTGATTCGGGACACGGCGGACAAAACGCTGCAGCGGCCATGAGTGACAATATGGAAGTATGTGGTTGTAATGGCGTGTGTAAGGGTGACATTGTTAGCGCTATTACCAAGAAAGGTTTGTTTACCCTGGATGAAGTGCGCGCTCATACCAAGGCATCCAGTTCCTGCGGTTCCTGTACCGGCCTGGTGGAACAAATCCTGGCTTCGACACTGGGTGGCGACTATTCAGAGGCACCAGCCGTAAAACCCATGTGTAAATGCACGGACTATCCACATGACGAAGTCATCAAGTCAATTAAAACCAAAAAATTGACCAGTATCCGTGCGGTGATGGATTACATGGAATGGAAAACACCGGATGGATGTGCCTCGTGCCGGCCTGCACTTAATTACTACGTTATCGCTAATTGGCCGTCTGAAGCACAAGATGACCCGCAGTCACGTTTTATCAACGAACGTGCGCATGCCAATATCCAGAAAGATGGAACCTATTCCGTGGTGCCACGAATGTGGGGTGGCTTGACGAATCCCAAAGAGCTACGCGCTATTGCAGACGTGGTGGATAAATTCAATATCCCGGAAGTTAAAGTAACCGGGGGGCAACGAATCGACCTGTTTGGTGTCAAGAAAGAGCAACTACCCGCGGTATGGGCGGATCTTAACGAGGCAGGTATGGTGTCGGGTCATGCTTATGGCAAGGCATTGCGTACGGTAAAAACCTGTGTCGGTAGCTCATGGTGCCGTTTTGGTACTCAGGACTCCACGGGTCTGGGCGTGAAACTGGAAGAAATGTCCTGGGGTTCCTGGATGCCACATAAATTCAAGATGGCTGTATCCGGTTGTCCACGCAATTGCGCAGAGGCTACAATCAAAGATTTCGGTGTCGTATGCGTAGATTCGGGTTACGAATTACATGTTGGCGGTAATGGCGGTATAAAAGTCCGCGCGACCGATTTACTGTGTAAAGTTGCTTCTGAAGAAGAGGTGCTGGAATATTCGGCAGCATTTATCCAGCTTTACCGTGAGCAAGCCCATTATCTGGAACGTACTGCACCATGGCTTGAGCGGGTTGGATTAACTTATGTAAAGCAACATATCGTTGATGATGCTGATTATCGTAAAGCACTGGCAGCACGTTTTTCCGAGTCACAAAAGTATGTACAAAAAGATCCCTGGGCAGAGCGAGCCATTGATGGTGCAGAAGCCCATGAATTCAAGCCATTGAAGCAGGTGATTTGATTTCCGGCTTTTAATGCTCATTATTAGGATATACACTTTCTCGAAGTAACAGGGTAGCAATCTGAAATGTTAACTGAAACCAAAAAGAAGATGGACTGGATCGAGGTCGGTGATATTGGTGATATTCCCAGCCTCGGCGCGCGTATTGTCAACACTGCTCAAGGCAATATTGCCGTGTTCCGCAATGCGAGTGACGAAATTTTTGCCGTACTGGATCGTTGCCCCCACAAAGGTGGGCCTTTATCTCAGGGTATTGTGCATGGTCGCAGCGTCACTTGTCCGCTACATAATTGGGTACTGGGTCTCGATGATGGTATGGCAAAAGCTCCGGATGAAGGCTGTGTGAAAACCTATCCCGTCAAGGTTGAAGGTAACATCATCTTTCTGATGATCTAGCTTGTCAGCGGATTCAGATTATAGATGAAAAAAATTTTATGGAGCAGGTAACCAAAACCACTTGTCCTTACTGCGGCGTGGGTTGTGGCGTCATCATGACGCAGGACAGCAAGGGTGTTACCAGTGTTACTGGCGATCCTGATCATCCGGCAAACTTTGGGCGACTGTGTTCGAAAGGTGCCGCGCTGGCGCAGACCATCGATCTTCCAGGTCGTTTGTTACATCCAACGGTAAACAGCGAGCGGGTAGGCTGGGGTGACGCCATTGATGAGGTGGCGCAGGGCTTCAGTAATGTTATCGATCGCTATGGACCCGATGCATTAGCGTTTTATGTTTCCGGTCAAATCCTCACTGAAGACTATTACGTTGCCAATAAACTGATGAAAGGGTTTGTTGGGTCGGCAAATATCGACACCAATTCCCGTTTATGTATGTCTTCATCAGTGGCGGGTCATAAGCGTGCATTTGGTGCCGATATCGTACCCTGTTGCTATGAAGATCTGGAACGCAGCAACATGATTGTATTGACGGGTTCCAACACCGCCTGGTGCCACCCGGTGCTGTTTCAGCGTATCAAGCAAGCGAAAAAAAACAATCCCCAGTTATATGTGGTCGTTGTCGATCCACGCCGCACGTCGACCTGTGATATTGCCGATTTGCATTTACCGCTGGCGGCGGGTAGCGATGCCAATTTGTTTACCGGCCTCCTGGCCTATCTGCACCGGCAGGGTGAAGAAAACCAGCTGTTTACCAGAGCGTTTACCGAAGGTTTGTTGGAAACGCTTAATATTGCGCTATCTTCCGCATTCGAGCTCGAACAGGTGGCGGCAGGGTGTGGGTTGTCGGTGGATCAGGTGAAAACGTTTTATCAGCACTTTGCCCGCACCGAGCGTGTCATCACAGTGTATTCGCAAGGCGTAAATCAGTCTTCATCAGGCACTGATAAAGTTAACTCCATCATCAATTGTCATTTGTACACAGGACGGATCGGGCGCCCCGGGATGGGACCTTTTTCGTTTACCGGTCAACCCAATGCCATGGGCGGTCGGGAAGTCGGTGGGCTGGCCAACCAACTGGCCGCCCACATGGATATCGATAATGAACAACACCGGGCATTGGTACAACAGTTCTGGCAGTCACCACACATCGCAACGCAGCAGGGCTTGAAAGCGGTGGATTTGTTTGATGCGATTTATCAGGGTCGAATTAAAGCGGTCTGGATCATGGGTACGAATCCCGCGGTGAGTTTACCCGATGCCAGGCGGGTAAAAGACGCCCTGGCGCGCTGTCAGTTTGTTGTAGTATCCGACTGCATGCAACATACCGATACCACAAAGTTTGCCCATGTACTGTTACCCGCCGCAACGTGGGGTGAGAAAGACGGTACGGTTACCAATTCCGAGCGGCGGATTTCCCGACAGCGAGCGTTTATAACACCACCTGGAGAAGCGAAGCCTGACTGGTGGATCATAACGCAGGTCGCAAGAGCGATGGGGTACTCTGATGCTTTTCACTATCAAAGTCCTTATGATATTTTTCTCGAGCATGCCAGTCTGTCCGGTTTTGAAAACAACGATGAGCGTGATTTTGATATTTCCGGTCTGACCGCGTTATCGCAGCAGCAATATGATGAACTAAATCCAGTCCAGTGGCCGGTCAAGGCCGATCAAGACGCACAGGCGAATCAACGCTTCTTTGCCGATGGCCGATTCTATACACCTTCGCGCAAGGCAAGATTTGTCGCGGTGAGTCCACGCAAGCCAGCTAACGCGCCCACATCTGATTTTCCTCTGGTGCTCAACACCGGCCGCTTGCGTGATCAATGGCATACCATGACCCGCACCGGCAAGAGCGGGCGCTTAACCAGTCATGAGCCCGAACCCTACATTGCAATACACGCCGAGGACGCGGATAAATATCGCATCGTGGATAACGGTTTAGTTGTCGTGAAAAGCCGCTGGGGCGAATTGACGGTTAAGGCACGGCTGAGCGATGAGCAAAGCCCGGGTACGGTGTTTATTCCCATGCACTGGAATCTGCAGTTTGCCAGTGCCGCCAGTGTCGGTGACGTGATTAATCCCGCCCTGGATCCGGTATCCGGCCAGCCGGAATTCAAGCATACCCCGGTTTCCATCGAACCCCGGCAATTTGCCTGGCGTGGCTTTTTATTATCACGCCGGACATTGCCGGTAGAGGAAGCAAATTTCTGGGTAAAGGTTTATGGCAATCAATTTGTTCGCTACGAACTGGCGGGCGACAGTCCTGCCAGCGATTGGGCGCAGTGGGCACGGCAGCTCTTGTGTCAATCCGACAGTAACGTAAACTGGATCGAGTATTTTGACGGGAGCAGTAACTATCGTGGTGCGCGCATGCTGGGCGATAAACTGGAAAGTTGTGTGTTTATTTCCGCGACCGGTAATTTGCCATCGCGCGAATGGTTGAGCAATCTGTTTGGCAAAGAAGAAATTTCTCAACAGGAAAGGGTATACCTGCTATCCGGCAAACCACCGTCTGAAGCTACGGATATTGGGCACGTGGTATGTGCCTGTTTTGGTGTTGGCGAGAAGCAAATCCTCCACGCCATACAACAGCAGGGTTGCAGTACTGTTGAAGCCATTGGTGCCGCCATGCAGGCTGGGACCAACTGCGGCTCCTGTATCCCGGAATTGCAGGAATTGCTACGCAACCAGGCCGAATTGTTATCTTCAGCTTGACGCTTGCTGGTAGAGCTGGGAGATATCCGCGTATATCAGGTATTCGTTGATTTTATCGCCTTGTAGGTGAAAAATATTAGCAAAGGGAACGGTTAAGTTACTATCGTCATGCCGGATATAAGTGACAAATCCATGGCAGACCGTTATGTCGCCCTGCGACCAGGATTCAGTGATGTCGTGCTGGATGTCCTTGATGCTTTCAAAAAATCCCTTGATAACGTTAGCGACATTGTTTTTTCCATGCACGGGGTCGGCGTTTCCAAATCGGAAGAAAACCTCTTCAGTTAAAAATGAGACAAAGGCTTCAGTGTCCTGAGTGTCAATCGCCCGGAATAAATTATTTAACCAGCTAATTTGAGTCATCGCCACCTCCCCGGTATTAACAGTGTCATTATTATTTAAAAGTGGTTTTACTAATGTGGATGGATTATATCATTACAATTCCTGCTTGTGATTCCAGATTCGCTGCCAAACGTTAGTGAGACGATCCATGCGCTGTTGGGATTCGATGCGCTGGCTATTTCTGCCGATCGGATGGGGATTGCTTAATTCACCCACCTTGAACTGGAAGACGTAATCCGGCTCCAGTCCCATTCTCAGGTCTTGTATCACAATGTCGTTGGCTCGTAGCTGCACACCGTAGAATCCCCTGGTGAACCATTGCAAGCGCTGTACCGGCCAATGATTTTCCAGTCCTTCTAGCAAATGCGTCTGGCTTGGATAAAAATTTGTTGCAATTACTGGTTTGTCATCCAGTAATGAATAATAACCTTCGTAGTAGCCGTTATCATCCATTGCCACTACCCGCCACAACAGCGTGTTGAACGGCGTGGGAATGGTGATGAGCTGGGAATAGTCTATGTTTTGTAGTGCCAATGACTTGTGCGCAACTTCGTTAACGTAGAATTTGGCCGTCACAGTCCAGGCCAGATAGAGCGAACTTATCCCGATTCCCAGGTTATTAACTATATGGCCACGGTTATTGCGACGCGTGGCTACCAGCGCAAAGATTACGCCGATAATCAGCCACAATGTATATAAAGGATCGATTATAAAAATCGTTGACCAGCCCACCGGCGTGGTTACAATTGGCCAGAATATCTGTGTGCCATATACGGTAAAACAATCCAGTAAGACATGGGTAATAAAAACCAGGTATACCAGTAACAGCCAGCGTCGCCGATGTTCTTGAGTGTGCGGATGAAACTTCAGTATCAGCCAGACGATCACTGGTGTCAGCAATGCCAGTACCAACACCGAGTGACTGGCGGAACGATGGTAGGTGAAGTCGGCGACGGCATCCCCTAAAGGAATGAATACATCGAGATCCGGGATCGTACCGCAAACCGCTCCCCAGAGAATGGCACGATTGCCAACCTTGCGTCCGAGGATGGTTTCACCCACGGCAGCTCCCAGGGCGAGTTGTGTCAAAGAATCCAAGGCATTACCTTTGTGAAATCATTTTTGTTAAATTACGGTGCTTAATCTAGAGCATTACACATTGCATAAACAATGAGACCGCAAACCGTGAAGAGGATTCAATGGCAGTCAGCGCGATGCTATTCATATCGCGCGGATAATTGCCTTCATTCGTTTTTTGCATCGCCCTAGCAGGGTGTGGCACAGCCGGGAATCAGCCATGCGAGGCTCGATAGCATAAAAGAAGATGCTTGAGTAATTTTCATCGACACTATGCGGATCCGTCAGGGACCAGTTTGCGAGGTTGATGAATGGGGTGGGCGTGGTTAATGCGCTGGTGATGGTGGAAGTCATTCACTAACTAAGTCATTCATAACGCCCGCCAATCAACTGCTACAGGGTGAATGTGTGAAATGATTTTATTGTTTATGTTTCCCGCCATGGCCTGATGGCGCAATGGTAGAAATTTTTTGTTTATAAACGATCTGATCCACTTTGCCTCCCAGTAATATTGAGTACTGGTCAAACGAAAGAATCTGACCTTCCAGTTTTATGCCATTCACCATAAAGACCGAGACATTGGTTTTGTTTTTTCTGAGCTCATTTAAAAATGACTCCTGCAATGGTTTGTTGGTTTTGTTTTCACTCATAAGTTTGTAGTGTCCCTGTGGTTTGTTGATCTAAGTCGCGCCAGCTATTAGTTACTATGTCATGCGCTTTGCTGGGTGAATGTCGGATCGGTTGTCATCTTATGCCGGGGTGACGCGGGTGCCATTTACGGAATTCTATACTTGGTGCGCTGATAATTCTATTGCGACGTCGGAATATATCCAAATATCAATTGTCGCGCCTCGCTTTTTAATTCCAGAGGCGAACGCCGCAGGTCACGCGATGTCTCACATTGGCACGAGTTTCGCGCTTTCTAGGGGGAGATGCGCGAGACGTATCGCATACTGCTGGTCGTGCGCCAAAACAGAAACTAACTGACTCCTGATACAAAAACGAGAAATACCAGCTAAACTATTAAAATTGCATTGATTTTTATAGATTAGTAAATGCTTATATAGTTAAGGTCGGGTGTTAAAAGGGGCATCTAAGGCATTGACTTGACTAAAGTAATCAGGCATTTTGTTAAGATATATACAGGCTATATATAAAAGTTATAAACAGGGGTCGTGTTTTGGAGTTTGACGTTTTACGCTGCAGCGATGCGCTACGAATTTCACGATGCGCTAAGTTGGTCAATCTACTATTTCATTCATCCAGGGATTCTATTTTTAACAAAGACGGAACCGTTGCGCATGTTACAGGTTTCGTCAATCGGTTGTTATTTGTTCGGCTAGCGCCAGGTCGTCTGTGAGCACGTTAGTCAAATCTGCAAAAGGATTTGGTCACCCGGGGGTACTATGGCGGTATTAACAGAGCAGTTATCTTTCCTCAATCATCTGTCGCTCAAGGCGAAGGTTAACATTACGGTAGGCTTGATCTTTCTAATGGTCATAGTCTTCGTTACCTATTTTGCGGTGAGCGAAGAGAGCGACCGTTTGATGGAAGCAGCAGAAAAGCAGGTGACGGAAATTACCACGCTGTATTTCGACAGTCTGAATACCATGATGCTGACCGGCACCATGGAGCAACGCAGCATTTTGCGCAACAAAATGCTGGCGCGCAAGGAAGTCACAGATGCCCGGGTTATTCGCGGCGAACCGGTTCGTAACCAGTTCGGTCCCGGCTTCCCCGAGGAAGAGCCCCTTGATGAATTAGATCGCCGTGCCTTACAGGGTGAGCAAATTATTTTTATTGAGAAGCAGGCCGGACAACGTCAGCTGACCGTATTAACGCCGTTTAAGGCGACCGAGACCACACGCGGTGTTAATTGTCTGCAATGTCACAACGTGCAGTCGGGTAGCATCAATGGCGCAATCCGTGTCAGTTATTCGCTAGCTTCCGTAGACCAGTCTGTTAATAATGTGTTCTGGCGTACGGTCATTTTTAACCTGTTTTTATTTATTACCGGCCTGATTCTCGTTAACCTGTTTTTGAAAGCATGGATTATCAATCCTCTAAAAGGATTAATGGATGTCGTCAACCGACGCGCTGAAGGTGATACCGAAATTCGCGCCAAGGTAATCGCCGATGATGAGATTGGCAAGCTGGGCCAGTCATTCAATAATATGGCGGATAACGTTAATGCCATTACCCATCGTGAACACGAAACTGCAGAAAACCTTCAGCATAAAGTCGATCAACTCCTGAAAGTTGTCAATAAGGTGGCGGAAGGTGACTTTTCAATGCGCATTGATATTTCCGGCAATGACGCGATGGGCGAGCTGGCTACTGGTCTGCAGGACATGATTGACTACATCAACAAATCCATAGAAGAGAAACGCGAAGCCGTGGAAGTGTTGGGCCGTAAGGTTGACAAGATTCTGCAAGTGGTCACCCGCGCTGCTGAGGGTGACCTGACCGGATCAGTCACTATTGACGGCGATGATGCCATCAGCAAGCTGGCGCGGGGTGTTCAGCTAATGGTGGCAAACCTTAATTCGCTGGTCTCGCAGGTACAGCGGTCGGGTATTCAGGTGACATCATCGGCCACGGAAATTGCTGCCACCGCTAAACAACAGGAAGCTACTATCGGTGAACAGGCGAAAACCACCAATGAAATTGCCGCTACCGCCACCCAGATATCGGCCACCACCAAAGAACTGGTCAATACCATTGATGAAGTAGCCGGCGCAGCGGATCGTACCAGGCAATCGGCATCAGATGGTTATGGTGAGCTGGAGCGCATGGAAGTCACCATGCAGAACATCGTAGAAGCAGCGGGTTCTATTGCGCAGAAATTTGAAGTGCTCAATGAAAAGGCGCTCAACATTAATAGCGTCGTGACCACCATCACCAAGGTGGCTGATCAAACCAACCTGCTATCTCTCAATGCGGCGATCGAAGCGGAGAAAGCTGGAGAATACGGCCTGGGTTTTGCGGTGGTTGCCACCGAAATTCGCCGCCTGGCGGATCAAACCGCAGTGGCGACGCTGGATATCGAACAGATGGTGAAGGAAATGCAATCCGCGGTGTCCTCTGGCGTGCTAAGTATGGAAAAATTTTCCGACCAGGTGCGGCGCAGTGTGGAAGACGTGAATCAGGTGGCGGCGCAACTGGCAGGCATCATCGAGGAAGTACAAAATTTTGCGCCACGCTTTGAGAACGTGCAACAAGGCATGCATTTCCAGTCGCAGGGGGCGAATCAGATCAAGCAAGCCATGTTGCAACTGAGCGAATCTGCACACCAGGCGGTGGTCTCCATCAAACAGTCAAACTCCGCCATAGACGCCCTGAATGACGCTGCCCATGCGCTGCAAAACGGTGTCACCAAGTTCCGTGTCAGCAAATCCATTGTTAACTAGTACCGATTGACAATGACAGCGGCAATGAAAAAGCAGAAATTAAAATTGTACATGCGGTTTTATGTGGACGATAACCGGTTTGTATTTCCTGCTCAGGACATTATTGCCATCGTACCGCTGGTATCGTTACACGAAGTACCACAGGCGCCGGAATATGTCGCTGGAATCCTGAGTTACCATGGCGAGTCAGTCCCAGTAATAGATATACGAACACTGATGACGGGAGTGAGGACCGACAGCCGTCTCAGTACTCGTATTGCAATTGTTAAGTTTGCTGCGAGCAAAGGCAAACAACGCCTGATCGGCTTGTTGGCGGAGAAGTTAACCGAGGTTATGCGAATTGATGAATCACTGTTCAAACCGTCAGGTGTAACGAACGAGAACACAAGATATCTTGGCGAGGTAGTGGCAGATAACCGGGGGATTTTACAGCGCTTAAACGTCGCTGAACTCATACCCAAAGCCGCCCAGAAGATGTTGTTTAGCTAGGGTCGATGTTGTATTCCAAAAGGACAAACAAAGCTAATGCCATTTCCATCCATTAAAAGACTACTGCACCAGAAAATAGGTCTGAATGCGTCGTCTGTGGGTGATTCGAGCATAGAGCGTGCTGTCAGACACAGGCTGGCAGAAAACAAGCTGAATGATATCAAGCAATACTATGAAATGTTGTTGGTCAATTCGACGGAACTGGCAGAGCTGGTGGAAGAAGTTGTTGTGCCGGAAACCTGGTTCTTTCGCAACAACACGCCGTTTGATGCGTTTCGGGACTACATTACCCAAACCATAGCGCCTAAAATAAAAACGGGCGAAAAAATCAGAATATTAAGTATCCCTTGCGCAAGTGGTGAGGAGCCTTATTCTGCCGCGATATGTTTGCACCGGGCAGGTATCTCGCTGGATTGTATAGCGATTGATGCTGTTGATATCAGTAAGCGCGCCTTAACCAAGGCGAAGCGGGCGATTTATGGCAGAAATTCGTTCCGTGGGGTTGAGCAGGACATTCAGGACAATTATTTCAAGAAAGGTGGTGCCGGTTACCGGCTCATTGAAGAGATTCGGAGTGTAGTAAATTTCCGGCAGGGGAATTTTTTGACCGGACCATTGAGTACTGAAGATGATTATTATGATGCGATCTTTTGCCGCAATTTGCTGATTTACTTTGATAGGGATACGCAAAAAATCGCCATGGAAAAATTGCATCGTGCATTAAAGGTGCGTGGTGCCTTGTTTGTCGGTCATGCGGAAACTTCCCAGGTAACCCGCGAGCTATTCGTACAGCTGTATTCGGCACGATCATTCGGGTATGTCAAAGTCGGTGAAGCTGAGCGCAGAAAGAGTAAACGTGCCATGCAGATGCCGGATAAAATCCCTGAGCAGTGGCAGTCGGTATTTACCCAGTTGGCGAACCTGTCTGCCGGTAAAAGTACTGGTTCTGAGAAAACCAGCACAGCCAGAGCCAAAATCCAGAAAACAACTGAGACAAAATCTTCAATACCGGCAGATCCGGTGCAGCCCAAAATATCCCTGATCAGTGTCGAACGCCTGGCAAACCAGGGAAAGTATCCCGACGCAATCGAATTATGCCTGGCCTTTCTCAAGCAGAATCCAGAGTCCGCAAACGGCTACTATCTCTTAGGTTTGATCAAGGATTTGAATGGTGAAACCAGTGAGGCGGACAGTACGCTACGAAAAGCCATTTACCTTGATCCCAACCACGAACAGGCGCTGGTGCTGGCAGCATTGTTGGCTGAAAAAAGAGGCGATATTGAGGCGGCATTATCTTACAAGCGCCGCGCCAAGCGAGTGGCCCAGCGTAAGCCCGGCGAATCCAGTGTCGCGTAGCTAACAAAGAGGCCATTGTAGATCCATATTGACGTAGAAACCAATACCAGGCGTTTTCGGTTATTATGAGTGAAACAGATATTCCAGTAAAAGCCACTTGTTGGAACACAACTGGTGTGTGGGGCAGCCAGGCGCCGCGTTGTGAAAAACTCGATGATGTCATTCATTGTCGTAATTGCCATGTCTATTGGGATGCCGGCCGCCAGGTTTTCGAAAGACGCATACCGGAAGGTTATCTTGAACAGTGGACACGGGTTGTTTCTGGCGATTTACTGCCGATTTCCAAGACCAGTCAGTCGATTATTTTTTTTCGTATTGGAGAAGAATGGTTTTCACTGTCAACTCGCAACTTTGTGGAGGTGTCACAACTGAAGTCGGTCCACAAGATTCCGCATCAATCGGGTAACTTAATTCTGGGTGTGATTAATATTGGCGGTTCTGTGCGTTTGTGTTTTTCTCTGGCCATTCTGTTGGGCGTTGATTCGGGCGAACAAAGTAAGCAAGCAGCGTCACGTGGAGTTTATAAACGTTTTCTTGTGGTGCAGATCAATAAAAAGGACTATGTCTTCCCGGTTGACGAAGTGGGTGGTGTACACCGTTACGACCCGGAAGACTTAAAGCAGATACCGGCCACCATTGAAGCTGACAAGGCAGAGTTGTTGCTGGGCATGCTCAATATTGATAACAAAAATGTTGCCTGCATCGATGCCAGTAAGCTGGCGCAAACATTCGAGGTTATGCTGGGTGAGTAACGGAGCTGGTCACACAAGTGATTTAAGCAGCCTGTCCATGCACGATTTATTTCGCATGGAAGCTGAAAACCAGACCGCAATACTGGCGCAGGGATTGCTGGATCTCGAAAAGGACGCCAGCTCGGAGGAAAAGCTGGAAGCCCTGATGCGCGCTTCACACTCTGTTAAAGGAGCTGCGCGAATCGTAGGTATTGATGCGGTTGTTGCGATTGCCCATGAACTGGAAGATTGTTTTGTTGCGGCGCAACGACGGCAAATTGAATTGACCAGCGCGCATATTGATTTGTTACTGAAAGCCGTTGATACGATAGTGCAAATTGCTCACCTGGATGAATCTGAATCCAGGCAATGGTTTGCGCAAAATAAACAGGCGATTACCACATTGCAGCACCAGATTGCCGGCATTTTGTCGGGAGAACCACCGCCATCGGTATCAGTATCCACCGATGAAGCTTTATTGAAAGAAGATGCTACCGCAAAAAAATCCGGGCGCGGTGGAAAGAAAGTTGATACGGCCGAGCTTGGCGGTAAATCCAGTGACAAGGCGCATATCGGCAAAGAGATCGAAGAACGGGTGGTTCGCGTAAACGCGGATCGGTTGACGCGGATTATGGGACTTTCCAGCGAAATGCTCGTGGAGTCAGGTCGTTTGCGCCCGCTTACTGATTCGATGCTGTTATTGAAGCGACGTCAGGTTGAACTAAGTAACCTGCTGGAAGCAATCAGGGAGTCAGTCGAACAAACACCGACATCGGAACGTACCCGTTTGCATCTGCTTAATGCGCAAAGGAAGCTGGCAGACTGTCGGGCGTTGTTATCAGAGCGGCTTGTGGAACTGGATGATTACGACCGGCGCAACAGTAATCTCTCTTCCAAAATATACAATGAAGTCGTTGCCAGCCGTATGCGTCCGTTTTCGGATTGTACGCAAGGTTTGCAGAGAATGGTGCGGGATATTGCCAGAAAACTCGGTAAAGAAGCACAACTGGTGATCGATGGTAAGGATACGCCGGTCGACCGGGATATTCTCGAAAAGATCAAAGCCCCTATCACTCATCTGGTTCGCAATGCGATTGACCACGGTATCGAAGCACCAGAGGTGCGCAAATCCAGAAACAAACCGCAAGAAGGCGCGGTCCATCTATCTGCCAGTCATGTTGGCGGTATGCTGACAATCGTAGTTGAAGATGACGGTAAAGGTGTTGCTTTGAATGAGCTGCAAGCCAGGATTGTCGAACGCGGACTGGCGACAGAAGAGATGGCGAACAATTTGCTTGAAGCAGAGCTTCTCGAATTTCTGTTTCTGCCCGATTTTTCCACCCGCACCGAAGTTACGGAAATTTCCGGCCGCGGCATCGGTCTTGATGTGGTGCGCAGCCTCGTTCAGGAAATGCACGGCAAGGTGATAGTGACTAATAAAAGCGGTGGTGGTCTGAGATTTAATCTGCAGTTGCCCCTGACATTGTCAGTTATCTCAACACTGCTGGTGCGGATTGGGGGCGAGCCCTATGCTTTTCCCTTGTCACGCGTTGACCGTTTAGTGTCAGTATCACCAGAGCAGGTGAAAATGGTGGAGGGTCGTCAATATATCTCCGATGATGGTGAACTGATCGGGTTGGTGTCGGCGTCGCACGTGTTGGAGCTGGATGTACCAGCTATTGAATTCGATGAGTTTCACGTAATTGTTGTCAGCGACGGTTTGAGTCGCTACGGCGTTGTGGTTGACCATTTTATTGGGCAACGTGAATTATCCGTGCAGTCACTCGACCAGCGCCTGGGCAAGGTACAGGATATTAGCGCAGTATCGCTTACCGAAGATGGGATTCCGGTGTTGATACTGGATGTTGATGACCTGGTTCGTTCTATCGATTCGATGGTCAATGGTGCCGCAATGGGTACGCTGAAGCCTTATACCAGTGTATTAAGCCATAAGGTCCGCAAACGTATTCTTGTGGTGGATGACTCACTTACAGTTAGGGAGATTGAACGCCAGTTACTGGAGGCGCAAGGCTATCGGGTTGATGTTGCGGTTGATGGCATGGATGGATGGAACGCAGTGCGTCGTAACAAATATCATCTGGTGGTTACCGACGTCGACATGCCGCGTATGGATGGTATCGCGCTTGTTAATTCCATGAAACAGGATAATCATTTACGTTCCTTACCAATAATGATTGTCTCTTATAAGGATCGCCCTGAGGATCGTCAACGTGGCCTGGAAGCAGGAGCAGATTATTACCTGGCTAAAGGCAGCTTTCATGATGAAACGCTCATTGAGGCAGTTGTGGATTTAATCGGCGAGGCAACGGAATGAAAGTCGCCATTATCAATAACAAGCAACTGGCGCGAAAGGAACTGATACGCATTGTTACTATGGATGCCGACCACGAACTTGCCTGGAGTACCTCGAGCGGCATCAGTGCGATCCAGTTCTGTAAAAGCGTCAGGCCTGACCTGATATTGATGGATCCCCTGGTGAGAGATGCTGATGGTATTGCCGTAATTCGGCAAATCATGGCGGAAACGCCGTGCGCGATACTCATTGTAACAGGCTCCATTGAGGAGCAATCGGAGATGGTGTTTGGAGCCATGGGGGCGGGGGCGATTGACGCAGTAAATACACCCATACTGGATAGCCGCGAGCATGATCAAGCGGTGGAAACCCTGCGGCGGAAAATGGCGCTCCTCAGTGTGCTCGCCCGGGATATTCAGGCCCTCCCTGTCAAGCACATTGAGGGCGAGCTGGATCCAATACATTCGCCGGCGGAAAAAACTTTGGTGGTAATCGGTTGTTCTTCCGGCGGGCCGGAAGCTCTTGCCGAAATATTAAGTCAATTACCTGAGAGTTTTCAATCACCTATCGTAGTTGTGCAGCACGTCGATGCGGCGTTTGCTCCCGGGTTGGCAAAATGGTTAAATGTTAAAAGTGTATTACCTGTGGAGTTGGCAAAGGATGGCGACTTACCCACTCCAGGAAAGGTGTACCTGGCGGCAACCAACAACCACATGCTGGTTTCGCCCCAAGGCCGACTGGTGTATAGCCGCGAGCCTACAGACACATCCTATCGACCTTCTGTAGATGTATTTTTTAAAAGCGTGGCCGACAACTGGCGCCACTCTGTCACAGCAATATTGCTAACCGGTATGGGTAAAGATGGGGCGAAAGGGTTATTGGAATTGCGCCGTAAAGGGGCTTATACCATTGCTCAGGATAAGACCACATCAGCGGTTTACGGCATGCCAAAAGCGGCGCTGGAACTCGACGCGGCCATTGATGTGTTGCCGATTACCAAGATTACTACAGCTCTTGTCAGTATTGCCAGTGCGCATCGTCGTCCATCAGACAAACTGGAATTGCAACAGTAAGTTATGATTTTAATGCGATATTGTGACCAAGGCTAACCGGGGTAGATGAAAGCCGGGGGAGTCGTTGATTAACGAAAGAATTAAGTAAATATTAACGTTATTAGTAGAAAATAGAGTAATGTTTCAAGATACCGCACAAACGAGGGCAGCATGACTGTGCAGGAATTTCCAGGCCAGTCTTTAGTTGATAATACCAGTGCGTCGCAGCAAAAGATGCATCCGGTGGTATTGTTGGTTGATGACCAGATCATGGTGGCCGAAGGTATTCGCCGTATGCTGGATGCAGAAAAGGATATTGAGTTTCATTATTGCTCTAATCCATCAAAGGCACTGCAGATGGTCGCCGAACTGAATCCCACGGTAATCCTGCAAGATCTTATTATGCCCGATATTGACGGTTATACGCTGGTGAAGTCGTATCGTGAAGCGAGCGACTACAGTAATATCCCCGTTATTGTGCTATCAACCAAGGAAGATCCGCATGATAAAAGCATTGCCTTTGAAAACGGCGCCAATGATTATCTGGTTAAATTGCCGGACAGAATTGAATTGATTGCACGCATCAGGGCGCATACCAAGGCCTATCTGACCCAGCTGGAACGTGACGAGGCGTTTCGCAAACTGGGTGAACTGCAAAAGGAATTGCAGAGAAGTAATGCTGAACTGCAAAAACTGACATGTCAGGATGGGTTGACCTGTATTGCCAACCGGCGGCGCTTCGATGATTTTATCCGTAAGGAATGCTTGCGTTCGGCGCGGGATTCCACCACCATTGCCTTGATCCTGATTGATATCGACTACTTCAAACTCTATAACGACAATTATGGACACTTAAAAGGCGACGAATGCTTGCAAAAAGTGGCGGCCACCTTACAAAAAGCCGTGCAACGCCCCGCTGACCTGGTGGCGCGTTACGGAGGTGAGGAGTTTGCTGTGGTATTGCCAAGCACCGATGCTACTGGTGCTATAAAAATTGCCGACTCTTTACGACTTGCTGTGGAAGCGTTGGAATTACCCCATGCCTATTCACCGCTGACAAACATTATTACCATCAGCATGGGAATCGCGTGTAAAGTGGCTAATGAAAAAACCTCACCCGCGGACCTGATCGAGATGGCGGACGAAGCGCTGTATGAAGCAAAGAATGCCGGTCGTAACCAGAGTAAAGTCCATAACAGCCACGTCGGTTGAGCCTTCCTTCTTACCCCCCCCCCACAATTAAATTTTTAGTGTTTTATTAGTCAGGCTGTGCCACTGCCTGATATATTCTTCGACTTTTTACCCAGGCCGACAGGCTTTCGATGATCGAGAGTATGGAAGGAATCAATAACAGTACCAGAATCGTGGCAAATCCCAGTCCGAAACTGATGGTGACCGCCATAGGTATCAGGAATTTGGCCTGCAGTGAGGTTTCAAACAACAGGGGTGTAAGTCCTGCGATAGTGGTTAATGAAGTAAGCAGTACCGCACGCAAGCGTTGGCAGGACGCTTCAACAATGGCTTCCTTGACTGCCATGCCGGAAGCGCGCAATTGTTGATAAAAAGTTACCAGAATTATGGAGTCATTAACCACAATGCCGGAAAGGCCGAAGAAGCCGAATAATGATAGTACCGTTAATTCCTGGTTCATGACCATATGGCCAATGATTGCGCCAATCAGTCCAAATGGGATGACGCTCATCACCACCAGGGGCTTGCTGTACGATGCAAACACCCAGGCCAGTACAATATAAATCATAAATAGCGCAAAAATTGCGCCGCGTTTCATATCCTGCATGGTTGTCGCCTGGTCGGCGGCACGTCCCTGGAAATCCGCTTGCACGCCGTATTTACCGATGATCCGTGGCAGCACGCCAGCGGCCAGTTCGGCGCGTATTTTATTGTTGTTATTGACGCTGCGGTCAACATCGGCAGTGATGGATACGGCCAGACGGCCATCCACATGGCGCAGGGCATCGAATCCCTTGCGAGTGGTGATATTCACGACGCTGGATAACGGCGTGCTATTACCATCGGGTAAAATGATGTTCATGCTTTCCAGACCGGCGAGGTTATAGCGTTCCCGATTCGGTAGCATGACTCGAACCTCGATCTCATCCTGTCCATCCTGGAACAACTGTACCTGGTAACCATCAAATGCTGCACGCAATTGACGTCCGATGGCATCAACGTTTAATCCCAATGCTTTGCCAGTAGGCGTCAAATGAAAAATTAGTTGCTGTTGGCCCCAGGGCAGATCATCCTCCACAGCGCTGACACCTTCCATGCCTTTCAATGATTGCATGATCTCGATTGCCGCCAGTTTCAGCGCCTGTGGATCGGTGCCTGTTAAACTAATATCGATATCCCGGCCAGGATGACCTGCGCGACGTTCGGCAATCGTAAATGCTTCAATGCCCGCGGGTATTCTGACCCGTTGTTCCCAGGCTTTTATAAAATCCATGTTGGTAATGTCGCGTTCTTCCGACGATACGGTTTCCACCAGGATTGAGCCATGTTGATTACCGGTACGTGCATTGCCACCACCGGCGGTCTGTCCCGAGCCATGCCTTACTACCGCGGTAGTAATCAGATTCCCGCCAAAACTCTTCTCTGTTTCATAAAGGGTGGTTTCCAGATGCTGCAAAAAAGCATCCACGCGTTCCGGTGGGCTGCCTGCAGTGAAAGCAGCGGTGGCATATATCAGGCGTCCTTCGACATTGGGGAAAAAGGTAAAGCCCACGCGGCCGCTGGCGGTGATGGCTACGACAATGATCAGTATGCCCACGGCACTGGACAGGGTAATCCAGCGGTAGGTAATAACCTTTTCCACAAAAGCGCGGAAGGTAGTGTCGCGAAATCTGTAGAAAGCTTTATCTAGTTTTTGCCGAATGGGACTGTGAGAACTTTCTTCACGCTTTAGCATGTTGGTGAAGGAGCCCTTGAGGTGGCCCGGCAGGATCAGAAAACATTCGATCAGGGATGCAATGATGATGCAAATAACAATGAGCGGTATATCAAACATGATATTACCAACCACACCGCTGACTAGCATAAGTGGCGCAAATGCGGCAATGGTTGTTAGTGAGGACGAGAACACCGGAGCCAGCATACGATAGGCGCCGGTTTCCGCCGCTAGCGCAGGCTTATCACCATGTTGAAAATGAGTTAGCGCGTCCTCGCCCACGACAATAGCATCATCGACGATGATACCCAGTGCCATGATCATGCCGAACAGGCTGATCATATTGATGGTACCGCCCATCAGGTATAGCACCGATAATGCGGCAAGAAAGGAAACTGGAATACCGACGGTCACCCAGAATGCCACTCGTTTATTAAGAAACAGAAGCAGTATGGCAATCACCAGTACCAGACCGCCGCCGCCATTGGTGAGTAGCAACATTATTCGTTCCTTGATGTGTTGCCACTTCTGGTCGTATACCACGAAGTCTATACCCGGGGGCAATTTAGGCTGGGTTTCATATATCCAGTTTTCGAGTATTTTCGCTGACTTCAGAGCGTCGGCCGATTCGTCCCGGTATAGCATCAGTTCAACTGCGGGCTTGTTTTTATAACTGAGTTGTTCCTGGTTTTCCTTGGCACGTCGCTCGATGTCGGCAATCGCGCCCAATGGCAGGAACTGGCCCTGAATATCGCTATCCACGCGCAGATTTTCAAATTCGATCACATTGCGTCGCTGGTCAAGGGCACGTAACTGTCGCGCAATATCATTGCGACCTACAGAACCGGTGGGGATGTCACGGCTTTCCGATCTAATGCGTTCGGCAAGCTGTTCAAGGGTGAGACCCAGTTCCAGGAGTTTTTCGGTGGGCACCTGAATGGCGATTTCTTCTTCCGGCAATCCATTGATATCAATTTTTGATACACCGCGACTCAGCAACTCGTCTTTCATATTCTGTGCGAGGTGGCGCAATTCCGCGGTGTTTTCCGGACCGCTTAGTAGCACCCGGGCAATGGTTTCGTAACGTATAACGCGGGTGACTTCAGGGTCTTCCGCGTCTTCCGGCAGCTGACGGGAACGGCGAATGACGCTGTTGACCTTCTCCAGTGCGGCATCCATATTGGTGCCTTCTTTATATTCCAGCGTGATGGAAGAAACGCTGGTAGCCGATGTCGAAGTCATTTTATGCAGTCCATCAAGACTGCGTAATTCCTGTTCTAGAGGTATCGTGATACCGGTTTCCACGTCTTCAGCACTGGCGCCAGTCCAGACCACACGCACCGTAATTATGTCCAGCTCGAAGCTGGGAAAGAATTGAGTGTTAAGTTTTGACAGGGCCCAACTGCCAAGCAGAATCATGATCACCATGAGCAGGTTTGCGGCAACGCGATGTTGCGCAAACAGGGAGACAAATCCTCTGCTATGAACCGGGTTCATTGAGTGTTTTCGGCGACTTTTACCAGCAAGCCGTCAATGGCGTTAGGCAGTTGGGTAGTAATGATATTGTCGCCCGCTTTGATGTCTGAGCTTTTTACTATGACGTAGTTGTTGCCATCTTCCATTTGCATCTCACCGACGCGTTCAACGGACAACGCAGACATACGTTCTTCTGCCAACCGGTAGATGCGATTGCTGCCGTAAATCGCTTCGCGCGGTAAGGCTATCGCGTTACTGATCGAAGGAAGTGACAGTCTGAGTTCCAGAGTGCGGCCCACCTGTAGCTGCTTGTTTGCATCATTGATACGGAACAAACCATCGAGGCCGCCGCTACCCTGAATGATCTTGCCGGATATACGATCCAGTGTGACGGTAATGGTTTGTTGACTCAGTAACGCGAAACCGGTAATCGCGGTATCAGATGCCAAAGCCTGCTGGAGGGTATTTTCATACTGGGTAGGAATCTGTGCGCGGATTTCCAGAGTACTATGGTCATAGAGCTCCACCAAAATATCTCCAACTTTAGTGCGGTCACCTGGTGATACTCTGACAGAGGTAACCTTGCCGGTGAAAGGCGCCTTGATGGAGGAACGTTTGACATCCAGCGCGGCCAGGTCACGTAATGCTTCCGCTTTTGTGGCACGGGCTTTCAACTGGGCCAACCTCGCTCCATGGTCATTGACGGACAGGGCACGAATATTTACTGCCAGCTGTTGTTTGACAACAATCTGTTCTGCCTCATCGATATGGGACTGCGTTGAAAGGTTATCTCGGTGCAACGATCTGGCACGGTCCAGTTCTTTTCGTGCCAGATCCAATAAAGTCTTTTCATGTTCCAGTGCCTGTTCGTCGCTTTTATGACGATCCAGTTCGCTGCGAATCTGGGCCTTGATTTCGGCAAGTTCGGCGTTACGTTGCTTTAATTGCAGCTGGTAGTCACTGTCTGCCAGTTGGATAAGCTTCTGTCCTTTTTGAACATGCTCGCCTTCTCTTATGGCAACATCCTCAACATCAGCGCCAATGGCAGCGGTCAACCGCGTCATAAACGGTGACTCCACCTTGCCATAGATGGTGATTTGCGGTGATATTGCCGCCGGTTTGGCAGGAACGACAGAAACAATCCAAGATTTTTCCTCGCTGTCGCGTATGGTGGCGCTCGGTCTCGAAATAACCAGTGTTGCCGCGATCACGCTCGCAAATATCAGGATGCCCAGTGGTATTAAGACTCGTGTTAGCAATGGTTTATGGTCCATCAATGTAATTGATTCAACTCGATGAAGTGAAGTGTTATGCAGCGAGCCAACGCTACTGCCGGTTCGCAGTGACGTACATTATAGGTAACTGTGATATTAACAGGTATATGGATCGTCAACGTCGTCTATTGTTCAATTATTTTATGGATTTTGGCAAGTATTCAATAACTTGCCATTGTGAGTTTGGCGAAATCAGCGCTCATGATAAATGCCCACTACCATAAGCAGATCACTGGCCAGTCAGGGATTGTCAGGGGTATCTGAATTTAATTATTGGCACTAAATTCAGTCTTCATGCCAATGAAGGGGAGGTTTATTGTGATGTTTTTATATATACGTTTAGCAACAGACTGGCCTCGCGGCCCGCGCTCAGGCGGCGAATCTGACTATAGAGCGGTTCTTCCATAAAAGTATCGCCCCGTTTAAGCAGAGATTTGGAATGCTCAATCGCAGGTGTGACTCTTCTGTTTGGTTGTGTACATTCGATATGAGTGCTGCCAATAAGTCCAAGATACAGTTGATAGCCGATATCGTAATTCTCGGCAGCTGCAAACGGCGAGTGCAGTTCGTTTTGGTGAATCGTCACATTGGCCCCTGCAGTGTGGGGCGCTACCGTATGACCGGCGGGCACATAAAGCAATCCGCAGGTGATGCCATCATTTTCAGCTAGCGGCAACCAGGCCCAGTGATTGGAGCTCACCATACCGGAGCGTATTTTCTGAATAGTCTTTCTATATGCCTGGCTTGCGCCTAAATTAGTGTGCAACAACTTCAGATTTTGTCGCGCAATACTAGCAAGGTTGAAACCATGGCGGGTTGAATGTTTGTGGAGCATGCGCATGCCGGTAGTAAATTCGGTAAAAGCTCGTTGCGCATTATCATCCAGGGTGATGGACAACTCGTTTAAATTGACAGCATTTTTTCCTGGCCCTTTCGGCAGTGAGATGGCCGACGACAGGGATGACAAGGTTCCCATGGCAAAATTAAACGCGCCCATTATTCCTCCTTGATACCACCCGAAAAATTAGTTGTTAGTTGTAAAAAAATATTTATATTTCAAAGTATTATCTAGTCGCCGATTAATGAGATTTTAGGTAATGAATATGTCAATCAGATGACTAACGGAGGTATTGGCCATCGATTTTTTTGTTTTTCTGGCCACTCCGAGTAATAAGTAAACGAATAACTTCACATTTCGTTGACAATTGAGTACGAAATACTACAGATCAAGAAACAAACAGGTTAAAATAGCGTCGGTTCGAGAGGGCTGAGTATAGGTCGCAGTTGTCGGCGTGTATATCAACGTTTTCACTGGTTCTTTGTGAAATATTCACATATAGTTTAACCGTTTTGATAGAAATTACCCAGCAGACTGCTGAGTCAGCATAATAATTATTAGAATAATTCTAAATACCAGCTTAAAGCGGGGCGTGTTTTTGTTTAACTGTATTCACTAGATGCGTGAATAAATCCAGTAAATACAGTGTTTAAGCATTAGACGAGCGTAAGCATTTAAGCAAAGTAACAATGGGAGGTATAGGATAAATGTTACGGAATGTCTCGCTGTTTTCAGATCTTCCAGAAGACGATTTGCAAGCAATTTCTAGTCTGGCAACTACCAGAACATATCCGAAGAACACAATTATCATTTCGGAAGGGGATGATTCGGATTCTTTGTACGCCATTTTATCTGGCAAGGTAAAGGTATTTCTCAGTGATGATGATGGACGAGAAATAATTATAAATATTCTGGGTGATGGTCAGTATTTTGGGGAATTGGCATTGCTGGACGATGCCCCGCGGTCGGCGTCGGTAATGACCATCGAAGAAACTAAATTGGCCGTTGTGTCAAAGCCGGCATTCGAAGATTGCCTGACAAGAAACCCGGTGCTGGCCTTGCGCATTATTCGGGAACTGTCAGCACGGTTGCGCAACCTCACTCAAAACGTGAAAAGCCTGGCACTGATGGACGTGTATGGGCGGGTCGCCAGGACCCTGCTGGACATGGCTGAGCCCAGCGGCGACAAGCTTGAAATCAGGCAAAAGTTGACCCAGCGGGATATCGCCAGTATGGTTGGCGCGTCGCGGGAAATGGTAAGCCGTATACTCAAAGATTTGAGTACCGGTGGGTATATCACGATTCAAAATAAAACCATCACGATCAATGAGAAACTACCGCCTGGCTGGTAAGCCAATTTGATTGTAATTCCTGAGTAACTTGTTGATAATTAAACTCGTCCTGCCCAAGGAATGGCGGTCAGCTCACCTGGCTGCTATTCCAGGCATTGGGTTTTCAAAAACCAGACATCATTCTCCTGTGACTTTCTTACAATAAATCCAATATTAGGGGTCTTAAGATTTGGTTTTTCACCGGTTTTCGAGTCAGAATTTATGGCTCAGACCTGTGAAATCGTTCTTTCAGCGACGATATAGGCTATGCAATGGTTACTGTAAGCAAACAAAAAGCCCAGGCGGTATTTGAGGACAACTTCGACTTTGAAGCCTGGCTTCAGCATATCAGCGCACATCGGTCCGCAGAAGATATCACCCTGATTCGCCGCGCCTTCCAGTTGATGGACGGGATCATCGAACATCAGCAGGATATTCTGGGCGATACGGAATTTACCCGGGCACTCAAAATTACCGAAATCCTGTCCGACTTGCATGTGGATACTAATACCCTGGTGGCCACCATCGTCCATGGCGCACAGACATCCTGCGATATCAGCTTCGAACAAATTGAACAGGACTATGGTGCAGATGTTCAGCACCTGGTAGCTGGCATTAATAAAATGCGTATCGTTGACGCCTACCAGGTTCATCATGCCGATGAACAGCGCGATAAGAAAAGCGTAGAACGTGTGCGTAAACTGTTGCTGGCTCTCGCCGAAGATATTCGTGTGGTATTGATAAAAATTGCTGAACGCCTGTATACCATGCGCAAACTTAAGTACTTGTCCGAGGATATCCGTAAGCAAATTGCCGCAGAAACCAAAGATATATTTGCCCCTCTGGCAAGTCGTTTGGGTATCTGGCAAATCAAGTGGGAGCTGGAGGACCTGAGTTTTCGCTATCTTGAGCCTGATACTTACAAGCATATCGCCAGCATGCTGGATGAGCGGCGTATCGATCGCGAGCAATACATTACCCAGGTTACGGATGAGTTGCGCTCGGATCTGGAACAGGCCGGTATCAAAGCCGATGTTAGCGGTCGGCCAAAGCATATTTACAGTATCTGGCGAAAAATGATGGCCAAGAATATTGGTTTCAACGAATTATTTGACGTGCGCGCCACCCGGGTGCTGGTGAACAGCGTCGCTGATTGTTATGCGGTTTTAGGTATCGTGCATAATAAGTGGCGGCCAATACCCAGTGAGTTCGACGATTACATTGCTACGCCCAAGGAAAATAACTATCAATCACTGCATACCGCGGTGATTGGACCGCAGAATAAAACCCTCGAAGTACAGATCCGTACTTTCAATATGCATGAACATGCGGAGTACGGTGTTGCTTCGCACTGGGGTTATAAGGAAGGAGGCAGGGTGGATGTCAAATACCAGGAGAAAATTACCTGGTTGCGACAGTTGCTGGAGATTAACGACGATGATACTGGCGATCTGATTGAGCAATTCAAGTCGGAAATTTTTGAAGATCGAGTCTATGTCTTGACGCCGAAAGGCAAGGTTATTGATTTACCGAAGGGCGCGACGCCACTTGATTTTGCCTATCACGTGCATACCGAAGTAGGGCATCATTTCCGTGGCGCCAAAGCCGACGGCAAAATTGTGCCCATTGGTTACGAACTACAGAACGGTCAACAAATCGAAGTACTCACGTCCAAGCAGAGTCATCCCAGCCGTGATTGGCTGAATCCGCACCTGGGTTATCTGAAAAGCTCGCGCGCGCGTGCCAAGGTCCGCAGCTGGTTCAAGCAGCAGGATTTTGAGCGCAACGTTTCCGACGGCCGGACTAATCTGGAGCGTGAGTTACAACGGTTGGGTATTTCTGATATTCAGTATGAGCAAATTGCCGATCGATTTCAGTTCCAGAAACTGGAAGAGTTTTTTGCGGCTATGGGACGCGGGGATATCACTACAACACAAGTGGCCAGTGCCCTGAATGAGTTGATTTTCCCTGCTCGTGAAACGGCGCTGAATAAAGTTTCTCAAGTCCGCCCGTTTCAGCAGCGCAAGAGCAAGTACTATCCCGACGACATACAGATTATGGGGGTCGGGGACCTGATGACTCAAACAGCACGTTGTTGCAAACCGGTGCCCTTCGATAGTATCGCCGGCTACATCACACGCGGTCGTGGTGTCACTATCCACAGGAAAGACTGTCCCAACCTGTTGCGACTGCAAAATTCCGAGCGCGAAAGAGTTATTGATGTTGAATGGGGTAGCGCTACTACGAAAAAGACCTATCCTGTGGAAATTGTGGTGAAAGCATTTGATCGCCAGGGATTGCTGCGCGATATAACGACTATACTTTCCAATAGTCACCTCAATGTGACGTCAATGAATACCCTGACAGACAAAAAGTCTTATATTGCGACGCTGACACTGACAATAGAAGTCGCCAATGCGGATGAGCTCAGCGTTGCGCTGGCGAAAATAGAGCATTTACGCAACGTGATGGAAGTTTCACGCGTGACACCCAGTAGTATTCATTAGCCGTTTGATAAACCACTCCGGCGATACACTATGCGACCTGACAAGTTCCTCTTTAAATGTGTACTTCTGTTATTAGCTAGCGTTGCTTTTGCTAGCCTGGTATGGGCATCTCCCCAGGATTCTGATGGCGACGGAATCAGCGACCTTGAAGAAACCACCATTTACAAAACCGATATGCATTTGAAGGACACCGATACCGATGGGCTGGACGATGGTCTGGAGCTGGAGGAGTACTTCACTGACCCGAAAATAATGGATACTGACGCTGACGGGTTCCTGGATGGTGTGGAGGTGCGCAATAACAGCGATCCCACGGATGCTGATAGCGTCCCCACAGCCAAGGATCTGGATCACGATGGCTTGTCGAACGACCTGGAGAACGAAAAATACCAGACTGACCCACAACGTGTTGATACCGATTTTGATGGTTTACGTGATGATGCGGAGATTCTTAAGCATTTTACCAATCCTAAAATGGTGGACACAGATGGCGATGGCTTTTGGGATGGAGAAGAGGTAAACGCCAACTCAGACCCAACGGATCCGTCAAGTATTCCGTTAAATCAGTAAAATTAACGGGTGTGCTTATAACTCTACATTCACAATAGCGCGGTGATTGTGTTACTGTATCGCGTTCAACGAACCATCGGGTCCGTGTGGCCGGAGAGTTTAACTGGATAAATAATAATCAATTACTATAACAATATTATTGAAGATCATCATCTTCATATTACGTGTAAAGTCACATGGAAAAACAATCAAGCTATAACAGAGACGAACTGATTCGCTGTGGATACGGCGAATTATTTGGGCCCGGCAATGCCCAGTTACCCTTACCCCCAATGCTAATGTTTGACCGCATCGTTGACATCAGTGAAAACAGCGGCAAATACGGCAAAGGTCAAGTCATCGCGGAACTGGATGTTTCAGAGAAACTGTGGTTTTTTGAATGTCACTTTCATGGTGATCCCGTTATGCCGGGATGCCTGGGTGTTGATGCCATGTGGCAACTGGTGGGTTTTTACCTCGGATGGATGGGCGGGCCAGGACGTGGCCGGGCTCTGGGTGCTAGCGAAGTGAAATTCACCGGTCAAGTTACACCAAAAAACAAATTGATTACCTACCGCGTTGATATGAAGCGGGTCATTATGCGCCGCCTGGTAATGGGGATCGCGGATGCAGCAATGGAAGTGGATGGTCGGGAAATTTATAATGCAAAAGATCTACGTGTAGGTCTTTTTACTTCAACAGAAAATTTCTAGAGAAAGGAAATACCGAAGTGAAGCGGGTCGTCGTTACAGGTTTAGGAATTGTATCTAGCATTGGAAACAATAAGGAAGAGGTGATTGAGTCCTTAAAACATGCAAAGTCTGGCTTGGCGTTTAGCGAAGAGTATGCGGAAATGGGTTTTCGCAGCCATGTTTATGGACCGCTCGATATTAATACTGAAGAATTGATTGACCGCAAAATCCGGCGTTTTATGGGTGACGCTGCCGCGTACAGCTATATTGCCATGCAGCAGGCAATCGAAGATGCCGGGCTGAATGAAGAGCAGATTTCCAATATCAATACCGGGTTGATTACCGGGTCCGGTGGTGCTTCTACTGAAAACACTGTCCTTGCTGCGGACATCCTGCGCAGCAAGGGTTCGAAAAAGGTCGGTCCTTACATGGTGCCGCGCACCATGGGTAGTACTACCTCGGCATGCCTTGCCACCGCTTATAAAATCAAGGGCGCGAGCTACTCTATCAGTTCGGCCTGTTCTACCAGTGCACATTGCATTGGCAATGCCTGTGAATTGATTCAAATGGGCAAACAAACCATGGTATTCGCCGGAGGCGGTGAAGAGTTGCACTGGACCCTGTCTGTGCTATTCGATGCCATGGGCGCCCTTTCTTCCAAGTACAACACGACCCCGCAAGTCGCATCCCGTGCCTACGATGCTAATCGTGACGGATTTGTCATTTCGGGAGGGGGCGGTATCCTGGTTCTGGAAGAACTGGAGCACGCCAGGGCGCGTGGGGCTAAAATTTATGCAGAATTAGTGGGTTACGGCGCAACGTCGGATGGCTATGATATGGTTCAACCGTCCGGAGAAGGTGCGGTACGTTGTATGAAACAGGCCCTGCAAACCGTGAATGCGCCTGTTGACTACATAAATGCTCACGGAACCAGCACACCGGTGGGAGATATTAAAGAACTTGAGGCAATTACCGAAGTATTTGGTAGTGAAGTACCCGCGATTAGCTCTACCAAGTCCTTGACGGGACATGCCTTGGGTGCAGCCGGTGTAAATGAAGCCATTTACTCCCTGCTCATGTTGGAACAGGATTTCATTTGTGAATCCGCTAATATCGAGCAGCTTGACCCCGCGGCAGATGGAATGCCAATCGCACGTCAGCGCAAGGATAACGCCAACCTCAACACGGTTATGTCCAATAGTTTTGGGTTTGGTGGAACCAACGCCTGTCTGGTATTTCAGCGCTTTTCGCAGTAATTCAGCAGTTCAATTCGTTTCATTGCCGGGCAATAAAATGCCGAAGTGCGTCACTGTTATCGGGTGCCGCGTAGAACAGGCTGTGAGTGCTGAACCGCGATGCCATTTAACCTACTGAGCAGGATCGAGCCATGAGCATGAGAGAGCCAAAAATTAATGTCGGACAACGCAAAGGGCGTCGCACGCTGGATGCGGTCGAGGGTTTTGCCACTAGCGTCGGCGAAGGCACCAAAATTTCCGGAAATCTGGGAGGCAAAGGACATTCCATTATCCTGGGTGAAGTCGAAGGGGATTGTAACCTGGAGGGTACTTTGGTTATTGGTGAATCCGGTCGCTGGACTGGAAATGTGAAAGCTAAAGCAATTGTGATCGCCGGCACCGTAGAGGGTGAGGTTTTTGCGGAAGAAAAGCTGGAAATTCTCTCCACTGCGCGTATCAAGGGCACTATAAAGTCCAAGTCGCTGGCAATCGCGGAAGGTGCAGTTCATCAAGGCGAAGTATCCATGTCCAGCAATGACGGAATAAAACACTTCAAAGATCAGCGCGATCGCTCTTAACAACAGTCATTGATTCTATGATTCCAGCAACTTAGTGAAGTTGCTGGAGTCGTGTTCATTTAAATATTAATAATTACTGAAACACTGTTTTCCCTATAATCGATTAGTTGTCAAAACCCCTGTTTTTATAAGGCTAAAATCCTCTCATTCTATAAAACTCTGTTCAGCGTTTATTCAGCTAGTGAACGGTAATTTGCCACTTACGCACTTGCTAAACAGAGGAGGATATATGAAATTTACTGCAGTGTTTTTTGGCGTCGCGTCTTTAGTGCTATCCAGTGGCGCAATGGCAGACCTGGATCTGGCAAAGAAAAGCGGTTGCCTCGCTTGCCATAGTGTTGAGAAAAAAGTGGTTGGCCCTTCATGGAAAGATGTTGCCGCAAAATATAAAGGTCAGGCTGATGCAAAGGCTACCTTGATTGAGAAGGTCAAAAAAGGCGGTAAAGGTAACTGGACCGACGTCACAGGTGGCGCTCCAATGCCTCCGTATTCTCCTCGAGTCGCTGATGGAGATATCGAGAAACTTGTCGATTTCATCATGGCGCTTTAATAACAATAACAATGATCAATACACAGTTCTAAAAACCCCCTTACAAAAATAATAATATACTGTTCTGTCCATCTATCCTTGAAGCCACTGTCTGACGGCAGTGGCTTTTTTATTACCTTTTTTCACTAATCAGAAATAGTGTATGCTTAGCCCATAAATTTGTATTAAATTCAAACAATCATTTCGAGTCACTGAGCATGCGCGTACTGGTCGTCGAAGACGAAGATCCACTCCGAAAGCAGTTAACCGAGCGGCTAAAAGAAGAAGGCTATGCAGTGGATACCGCTGCCGATGGTGAGGAGGGCTTATACCTGGGGCGCGAGTTCCCGGTGGATGTTGCCGTGATTGATCTGGGCTTGCCGGGAATTTCCGGTATCGAGTTGATTCAGACGTTGCGTAATGAAGGCAAAAAATTCCCTATTCTTATTTTGACCGCGCGCAGCCGCTGGCAGGACAAGGTCGAGGGACTGGAAGCCGGTGGCGACGATTACCTGGTAAAACCCTTTCATGTTGAAGAACTCATGGCCCGCCTGAAAGCGTTGGTACGGCGCGCCGCAGGCTGGGCGCAGTCTGTGATCACCTGTGGTCCCGTATCGCTGAACCAGTCCACCCAGGAAGTAACTGTCAATTCGCTGCAGCTGGAACTGACTGCATTTGAATATAAGGTGCTGGAATACCTGATGCTGCATTCGGGGCAGGTGGTTTCCAAGGCGGAGCTCACCGATCATATTTATGATCAGGACTATGACCGTGATAGTAACGTCATCGAGGTTTTTGTTGGTCGCTTGCGCAAAAAGATTGACCCGGATGATACCCTCAAACCCATCGAAACTTTGCGTGGCCGGGGTTACCGTTTTGCGCTGAAACCGGATCAACAACCAGAAGAGTAAATTGACTTAATCCTAACTGCGACCCCCACGATAAATTGAAAGTAGTACCCAGATTCCCCCAATACCCGCGGCCAGGAAGCCAATAAATCCGAATACCGGTAATCCCATCAGGGTGGGGCCGCCGCTCACTGTCATGACTATCGAGCTACCAACAATCAGCGCCGAAGTTATTAATCCAACGGTAATGCGGCTGGCGGATTTATCCAGCTGTTTGCCGAATTTTTCCAGGCGGGTAATATCGACATTGACCTGGAATGCGCCACGCTTGGCGGCACGTAATAAACGCCGCAAATCCTGTGGCAGGCTGCCGAATATCTCCAGCATATTGGACAGATTGCGTATGCCGCGTTTGGCAATAGCCTCGGGAGTATAGCGCGCAAATATGGCGCTTTTAAGAAAGGGTGTTGCGGTGCCCACCATGTCGAAATCCGGGTCCAGCTGACGGCCCAGGCCTTCCAGGGTAATGAATACCTTGAACAACATACTCAAATCGGGTGGCAGCACCAGCTGGTGGTTGCGCAAAATGACGGTGATATCGCCTAACATAGCCGATAGTTTGAGTTGTTTTAACGGTACGCTGTGATAACTGTCGAGAAACGCGTCAACATCGATGGCCAGGCTTTCCGTATCAACCGCGGCATCGCTTGCCCAGGTGAGTAATACATCTGTGACATCGCTGACTTCCCGGTTGACCATGCCATTGAGTAAATCGACGATCTGCTCGCGGCGCACTTTCGATAAATGCCCTGTCATGCCGAAGTCGAGAAAGGCAATGCGGTTGTCGGGAAGATATAATACGTTTCCCGCGTGCGGGTCTGCATGGTAAAAACCATCCTGCAATACCATTTTCAGCACCGCATTGGCGCCACGTCGTGCGAGCATACTTCGGTCCAGGCCAGCTTTTTCTACCGCTTCCAGATCGCGACCCTGGATACCTTTCAGATGTGTTTGCACGTTCACGCGTTCGCAGGTCCATTGCCAATAAACTTTGGCAATAACAATATTGGCGTCATCTTTAAAGTTTGCAGCAATACGCTCCATATGCTGACATTCGGATACCAGGTCCATTTCCCGTCGCAGGGATAAAGTGAACTGCCGCACCACTTGTTTGGGATGAAATCGTCGGATTTCTTCTATTTCATTTTCCGCAATCTCCGCGACGCGTGATAACAGGCGCAAATCCGCTTCGATTACCTGGCGAATATCGGGGCGGCGAATTTTTAATACCACATCGCTACCATCTTTCAGACGCGCTGCGTGCACCTGGGCAATTGATCCCGCCGCCAGTGCTTTAGAATCCAGGAACGCAAAGATTTCTTCTGGTGGTGCGCCCAGGTCCTCGGTCAGTTGTTGGCGTAATTCGTCGAAGGGTACAGGTGGAACCTGGTCCTGCAATTTTTCAAATTCCGCTATCCACTCCGGTGGGAACAGGTCGACACGTGTTGACAGGATCTGGCCGAGCTTGACGAAGGTCGGACCCAGTTCCTCCAACGCAAAGCGAATGCGTTGCGGTGTGTCCAGTTTGGGTATTTCGGGTGTTTTCTTGAGATGGAGTAGTTTGCCGGCACTTTCTAATAACGTCGAAAGCCCCATGCGTTGTACCGCATCACTGAATCCGTAGCGGACCAGGACGGATACAATATCACGCAAGCGGCCAAGATCGCGGGCTGCAATAAGACTTTCCCAGAACATTTATTGACTTACCATTTTCCGTGATCACGTGGAGGTTTATTTTTGATACTTTTAAACTTTGGGCTTTATATAAAAGCGTGTCAATAGCGATCAGCTCTAAGTCTGATCTAAAGCAACTCGCTCTTGATTGCGATAGGCAATCCTGCTGGTATCAGCTGTTGATTTTTACAGGAGTGTACCTATAGGGTGCGAATAATGGCTAGCGTTTTCTTGCCAGGGTCAGGCCATCACCGATGGGCACCATGCTGATATCAACGCGTTCATCCTGAAATACAAACTGGTTCGTCGCGCGAATCGCCACAGTGTCGTCATCGTTTTTGTCCTCATCAACAACGCTGCCACCCCATAACACATTATCAATCATGATCAATCCGCCGGGGCGAAGCAGCTTCAAACAATATTCGTAATAATTCAGCATGTTTTGTTTATCTGCATCAATAAACGCAGCGTCAAAACTTTCGTTTTGTCCTTCATTCATTAATTGCGCGAGGGTATCCAGCGCAGGGGCGAGGCGCAAATCTATTTTATCTGCCACGCCGGCCTGTTCCCAATAACGTTTGCCCATGCTGGTCCATTCTTCATGGACGTCGCAAGCAATAATTCTGCCGTCATCCGGCAGGGCGTTGGCCATGACGAGTGCGCTATAGCCAGTGAAGGTGCCAATCTCTATGATCTGTTTGGCATTAATGAGTTTTAATAACAGATACATAAACTGGGCCTGATCTGCGGAAATCTGCATGATGCCCCATTCAAGCCGGTCCGTTTCTTCACGCAGTTTGCGCTGAACTGGATTGTCACGTAAGGATACGGATAACAAGTACTCATATAACCTGTCCGTCAGATCCAGCGTTTTTTTACCCATGGTATTGAATCCCCAATAGTCATTACTTGATGAAAGGTTTTTGAAGTCAAACGAATCCCCGCTCACTCCTGACGGGAGTGAGAAGGGGGATCGAGTAGTATTACTGGAGAGAAAAGTGAGATCAGTCTTTGAAAGCTTCGACTTCGAAAATGAGTTCCATGTCGTCGCCAATCGCCGGCAAGCCATAGTTCACGCCAAAGTCAGAACGCTTGATTTTGGTGGTGGCATCAAAACCACATAGTTCTTTTTTGTTAAAAGGGTGAACGCCACACTTCATATGCGTTACTGTAAGGGTTACTGGTTTGGTTACACCCATCATGGTCAGGTTACCTTCCACTGTACCTTTGCCGTCTTTAATACTGGCCTTGGTGGACTTGAAAGTAATTTTGGGGAATTCCGCAGTATTGAGGAAGTCAGGAGAGCGCAGGTGCTTGTCGCGTTTTTCATGTGCAGTATCGATTGAGTTGGCATCGATAGTGATTTCAACGGAACCGGTACCTTTAGCTTCGTCAAAAGTCATTTTACCTTCCGATGTATTGAAGCGGCCCAGCATTGTAGAAAATCCCAGGTGGCTGATCTTGAAGTGTGGATAAGTATGGCCGGGATCGATGGTATAGTTGGCACCAAAAGCCGTGAAAGGTAATGCTATTAACGCTGCAGTCATTACAAGTTTACGCATGTGTCGTTCTCCTTATTAATATACGATTGTTTGGTTGATAAAATTGATATGTAAAGTAATTGCTAATACATGGATTCCCCGCTGCTACCGGTAGCCCATGTGACAATAATTGCAATAATAGTTAATGGTAATGTGTACAATGCCAATAGTAAGAGCTTTTTAAATTTGGATAGTTCACCACGAACCGGTATGAAGGCCGTCGCCGGTAGCAATGCCAGCGGCAGCAGGCTGTACCAGGGCAGGCTGGCATAAATGACCGCAGCGATACCCAGCAAACCATTCAGTAAACCGACGGGTAAAGCAAAGTTACTGCCCAGTTGTATGTCCTGTTTCAGTAACTGTAAAATCAGGTAAGCACCACCGATTGCGCCAATGGCAATTCCCAGTTGGCCAAGCAACGCGGAGGCGCCCAGCATGGCGCTGATGCCGGTACCAAGCCCCAGTGCCAGAGCCAGCATGGCACCCTGATCGGTCCTGGCGCGCAGTGTTTCGGTAGTTGTGGTCAACCAGCCCGCATAAAGAATCGATGGTAAAAGCATAAGCCAGAATGCGCCACCTTGTTCCCGGTTTACTACGGGCCAGATCACCCAGGTGACCGCGGCGGCAGAAGCAACAAAGATGATGATCGGCAAAAAGCGTGGTTTTTGTTTTAACGCATCGATGACCAGTCCCAGGCCGATCGCCACAATACCCAGGATCAGAATCTTGCGGGTACTGGTCAGTGGAGTGAATTGCAGGCCAGCCGCAAAATAAACGGATACATAATAAGCGATCGCAAATCCCAGGCCGCTCCAAAGCCAGCCAATGCGTCGCAACGCCCATGCGGCAAGTAACGCAACGATAAAGGGAATGATCCCTGACTGTATAGCTGGATTTGTGAGCAGGTTACTCATTGAACAGTCCTTTAACAGTATTGCAATTTAAGTGTGACCAATCATAACGTTTTGAGACTTGTTTATAATCATGGATAATGGAAAAATATTGTTTCCTGTTCGTTACTAATACTATATGTTTCGTAGAGCCGTTACAAAATACAGTTGTTGCCAGGAGGAGCAAGGGATCACCACGGCTTCCCAGCATTTGCTTGCTTTAACAACCTGGCAATAATTCAGAATCAAATCAGTCACGACTATAGTCACAAACACTGTCAGAAACAAACATGGAAGCCATCGATGACATGCTGCTTTTCAGTAAACTGGTGGAGTTAAAAAGCTTCACCGCTGTAGCGGATGCGTTGCAATTATCCCGGTCGTTAATCAGTAAACGCATCAGTAGGCTTGAAGATCATCTGGGCGTCCAGTTGGTTAACCGTACAACACGGCGAGTGGAACTCACCGAAGCGGGAAGGACATACTATCAATACTGCGTGCAGATTGAAAATATTGTTCAGGAAGCCGAGTCGGTAGTCAGCGAAATCCGGCAGCAGCCCAAGGGCAATCTAACCATTAATGCCCCGGTTACCTATGGCCAGATAGTGTTGCCCAACATCATTGCGCGGTTCTTAAAAAAATACCCGGATATAAATGTCAATCTCAGCCTGTCCGACAAGTTTGTTGATGTGATCGAAGGCGGGTTTGATATTGTGATTCGTATCGGGCAGCTGAAAGATTCCAGTTTGAAGGCGCGTAAAGTGGCAACTACACGGCTGGTGGTATTTGCGCACAGGAATTATTTAAAAAAACACGGCACGCCGAAAACACCACAGGACCTGCGACAACACAATTGTCTAAGTTATCGCTATATGGCCGGGGCTCCCAATGAATGGCAGTTTCATGGTCCGGGGGGGAAAGAGGTCGTTCATGTTAGTGGCAATTTCAGTGCCGAAAATGGTGTGCCTTTATATAAAGCGGCGCAAGCCGGTTTGGGTATCGCCATTCAACCGCAATTTGTACTGGATGGTTTTGACAGCAAAGGTATCGTAACTTTACTTGATGACTACTCATCTGCCGAGACGGGTATCTATGCGATTTATCCGGCGACTCGAAAACCGCCATTGAATACGCGAGTGTTTATTGACTTTCTTGCCGAACAACTTGCAACACAGTCCGCCTGAATATCAAAAAACCCCGCCATTCAGCTGCCAATGTCTGGCAGCCGGGGCGGGGGGAGAGGGGGAGTTCTACAAGCTGTTAAGGAAGGCAAGTGCTATAGCGTTACGCGGCATCACGATGTTTAGTACCATGTTGCTTGTCGTTTTTGTTAACGCCTTTACTGGAAGAGTGTTCCTCGGCAGTAATTTTTGACGCGAACCTTGCCAGTTGCTCATCAGAAAATACCGACCCTCTGTGAGTATTAATGCCGATCCAGGCATAAAACGGATCATAAGCAACCATGCCTGTTATGATAGGGTAGATTGCCAGCAGTGGAATTAACGCAACCCAGCCTAACATGCCAATGTTTTGACTAGCCAACACGGCCAATATTGCCGCAGCGCCAATGGCAATCCGCACACTACGGTCCAGTAATCCCAGATTTCTTATTTCATAAAATAGAGTTTCTGAATTTTGCATATATGTAATCTCCTTTTGGTAATTACAAAGCAGCAGTTTACTTGCACTATATGACGCCGTTATTTCATTTGGGCATGGGTCATAATATTTTCAAGACTTCCGTTTCTTTAGTCTTGGTTATTTTGACGGGGAGTTTGGGGGAAAGTTTATGAAGTAATTATGTAAGTGCCTGCTTGCTCGAAATTTTCACAATGAGGCTTGCTGACTAATAATCACATTATTTGCACGCCTATTGTTGTAGTGCGCGCAGTGCTTATTATTACGATAGCGATCTGAGTTGCTCAAATAATTTTCGTTGTTTTTCTGTAAGCTTTTCCGGGATACTAATTTGAATGCGCAGTTTGATATCGCCGCGTCCACATTCCTTGAAACGCGGCAGCCCTTCACCGCGCAGGCGCAAAACTTCATCCGGTTGGGTGCCGGGGGGAATCCTGACTTTCAGACTTTTCGTTAGCGTAGGCACCATCACTTCAGTGCCCAGTACCGCATCGGTGACATCCAGTGTGATGCTATGCCATAGATCAGCGCCCTGACGCTGGAAACGCGGATCATCCTGACTGTAAACCGAGACATACAAGTCACCCTGGGGTACGCTTGGTTGATCACCAGGAAGGCCATGGCCGGCGATGCGTAATATGGTGCCTTCATCAATGCCGGCGGGGATATTAATTTTGATTTTTTCTTCCTTTTCAATTTGCCCATAACCGCCGCAGTGTTTGCAGGGTTCTGTTATCGTCGTGCCTTTACCGTGACAAACCGGGCAAACTGTAATTTGCTGAAATTCTACATTCTGTTCGACGCGTTTTTCTTTGTGGGTTTTAACCTGACGACCGGTGCCGTTGCAGGAGGGGCAGGGTGGTGGAGCTTTACCGGACCTGGTGCCATAACCGTGACATTTATTGCAGGTCACGGGATGGCTAATGCGCACCGTTTGTTTACCACCATCGTTGATCAAGGTCAGCGGTACATGAATGCTGACCCGTAAATCCTGGCCATGCAGGGGGTGGGTAGCGCGTCCGCCAAAAATACTGTCGAAGATATTGCCACCACCAAAACCAAAATCCATGTGACTGAATATGTCACCCATGTCCAGTCCGCCAAACAGATCTTCCGGTGTATAATGGGCAACACCTTCATAACCCTGCGCGTCATAACGGGCGCGCTTTTTGGGATCTTTCAGGATCGCGTACGCTTTGGCGATCTGCTTGAATTTCGCTTCAGCTTCGGCTGATTTGTTGCGGTCGGGATGCCACTTCATCGCCAGCTTATGATAGGCTTTTTTTAAGGTTTCCTCATCGACATCGCGCGGCACGCCTAAGGTTTCATAATAATCCTGTTCTTCGATGGTCATAGTTATTTCGATCTACTAGTGCTGTGTATTTAGATTGTGACTGCCTGTGGCAAAGTTAAATGCGCAAACAACCACATGGCAAGTAGATATAACACCAGTGCGCAGACTATTACAATGGTAAAACCAAGATGCATTGCCAAAATCATGGCCAGTATCGCGCTGATTACCGAAGCGCAGCCGTTGACCCCCCATACCCATGGCACCATTGCCGGAAAGTTTTCACTGAGCGAACTCAGTGCCAGTGGAAACGGCATACCCATAAAAAATGCCAGCGGTGCTATGAGCAGGAGGGTGATCAGGACTTTTAACCCGATACCCGCAGCAAGAAGTAACTCAAACAGTGTTCCCAGGCCAAAGTTGTATAGCAATCCCAGGCTAACAATGCCGATCACTGCTACTCGAATACTGGCCAGGTAACCAAGACGCGACTGCAGGCGCCTGGAGTAATAACTTCCCAGGCCAGCGAATAACAGAAAAGAGGCCAGCGTGACGGCAATCGCATACAGCGGGTGATGCAGAAACAGGACAAACTTCTGAATAAACGCGATTTCTATAAACAGGAATGCGAGACCCAGGGAAAAGAAATACAATAAACTGATCAGGGCGTTTTTGTCTCTCGGGATTTCACTTTGTTTGCTAACCACCAGAGGAATAAGAATTAATACGATGCTGGCAACGGCAGCCTGGATTAACGTGGCAATCAATACAATGTATCCCCACTCAATCAGAGGAATGCCTCCCTGGTCTTTTAAGGCGATAAGTTCGCCCAGCAATCCCCATTTGAAAAAATTGAAAAAGTAGGGGCGATCATCGGTGGCAGGGGTGATGTTAAATTTGTATTGTTGGCTAAAGCGGGTGCTGTCGTCACTGACCAATGCAGTGGTCGCGGTAAAGAATGCCGGTTCCTTGAGAACATTAAACTGGTTGACTTCGGATGCTTTAATACCAGGATAGTAAGCGACATCAAATCCCAGTTGCTCGCAAAACTTTTTGACTTGATTTATATCATTAGCAGTCAGCTCCGATTTTTTGACTAGCAAGGTGGCGGTTTGCCAGCTGCGAATCAACAGCAGGTGATTTTCCGGATGTGCGACCTGTAATTGTTGCAACGCTCGCAATGCCGTAGCAAACATTTTCAGGTTGTCGCGCGGAGGCAGTTTTACCCAGCGCGTGATGCTGAGCAAGCCATTGGGTGTTAAATGATTGATATAGTCTGTAAACGCTTCGACGGTATAAAGATAACTTTCACTGAGTGCGTACAAACCAGCAGAAGATGCGCCAAAGGCATCAAGCAAGGCAATTTGAATGATATCGTACTGCTCGCGGCTGCTGGCAACAAAGCCTCGCGCTTCCGCGATATGTACCTTGATTTGCGGCTGCTGATAAATGCGGCCCGCGTAGTCCGCGAAGTCCTGAGTAACTAAATTGACAATTTGCGGATTGAGCTCCACGGCGTCGATGAGTGGAATTTTGTGGTACAGCGCCTGTAAAACATCATTGCCGGTGCCGGCGCCCAGTAGCAGTGCCCGGTTGGCGTCACGTACATGATACGATGCCGCTGAGGTTTGTTGATCGAAGTAAACCAGTTGCTCCCTGCTGGCGGTTGCTTTGTTAATCACCGTCATGTTATCGGCATCGGTAAATACCGCCAGTTGTGGTGGCGGTTCACTGGTGGCATTCAGGCTTAAGCCCGGCGCGTGCCGCAATGGAACAATGGTGCTTTCCACAACATGGATGAGCCCCAGCGGGCTGGATAGTGTTTTGATGACGCGGGTGCCATCAATACGCAACAGTTGTTGTAAACCTTTGTAAGGCGACAGGGATAGATCCAGCCAGTGGCCGGGAATAAGCAGCGGTATAGTCGCGACGACAATTAAGACAAGCGCAGATTTGCGCCACGGTAAGCGAAGCTCCAGCCAGGCAATGAGCGCGCTAACCAGTGCCACCACTGCAAGCACTTGTAAAACCGTGTTTGGCAGCATATAGAACAGCAGTGCAATAACGATGGCGCTGCCGACGCCGGCACCCAGCATATCCGCCGCATAGATACGCGATATGTTGCTACCCATGACCATCATGCTAAGGCCAATGGCGTTCGCCACAAAAAAGAACGGCAGCATCAACAATAGATAGATCGCAAAGAGCCACGCTAACTGCTGCCGATCCCAAAGTATTTCTTCAGCATTAAAAGAAATCTGTTGCGCGATCAGAAAGCAGCTCAATACCGACAGGCCGAACAATACAATATTTATAATGAAGGTTGAGCTATAGTGCTTTTTTAACTGTGTGGCGAATATGCTGAGAACGGCGCCGCTAATACCGTAGCCCAGTAACGCCAGGCTGATAATCATATAGGCAAAGTGATGCCATTGAATGATAGCGAACAGGCGCGCTAACAGAATTTCGTAGGCCAGGGCGGTGGCCGAGATCAGGGCGATACTGAAACGGGGTATATTTACGCCGGCTGTTGCGCTCATCATTCCATCCCCGATTGTGGTAAAATAAGTGGCAGAACTATCTCGCCTGATTCAGTCAACCAAAGCTATGCAATCCAGTTAATGTCCGCCCGTTAGCGGCACAAAACGCACCGGTAATATTTGTTTGCTTGTTACTTTCCCGTCCGGGTGTTTTTCCACAACCACCAGATGTTGAACCAGAAACGGACTGCCCACCGGAATCACCATGCGCCCTCCCGGTTTCAGTTGTTGGATTAATGGCGGCGGCACATGGCTGGCGGCTGCGGTTACCACAATGCCGTCAAAGGGAGCGACGGCCTCCCAGCCGTAGTAACCATCACCAATGCGAGATTGAATATTGCGATAGTGTAACTTTTTGAAACGTTCTTCGGCGTCTTCGCCCAGTGCGCTGATAATTTCAATCGTATAAACCTCGGCAACCACTTCCGACAAAATGGCAGCCTGATATCCGGAGCCGGTGCCAATTTCCAGGACGCGGTGGTCCGGTTTGGGTTTCAGTAAATCCGTCATGATCGCGACGATATAAGGCTGTGAGATCGTTTGTCCGTGGCCAATGGGTAACGGGCGGTTTTGATAGGCATAGGATTTTTGCAGAAACGGAACGAATTCATGGCGCGGCACTTTTGCCATCGCATCCATCACGAGCGGATCCAGCGCTTCTTTATCGAGGTAAAGACTG
>Ga0209742_10000056_pt1 | contig 61514 bp, 48 predicted proteins | sample DeeMarSeWOR38_10_FD_187462 | JGI IMG/M metagenome (GOLD analysis project Ga0209742, IMG submission 187462) | Marine sediment microbial communities from White Oak River estuary, North Carolina - WOR-3-8_10 (SPAdes) (version 2) | ecosystem: Environmental > Aquatic > Marine > Intertidal zone >...
TCGGTTTGAGCAGGGTGGATTTTTTAACGCATTTCCTGGGTCGAATAAAAACAAAAACCATATTAAATTGAAAGGAATGCACTGTATTATGCCATGGACCACCGGGCTGGCACGGCCAGCCTAACCCCATAACAATCCAACCCATCGTATTAATACCTGCTCTACCCACCAAGCACAAGACACTCTGACGAGGGTAGTCTGACGGAGGATATATGATGTTTCGAACAATGAACAATTGGCAGTTGGTGTTGATCGTAGTTTCGCTCGTGTGCGTACAACCACTGTTTGCTGCTGACGAAGATGAAGAAAGTAAGGAGTTTCCGGGCCGGCCACTTTACCCGGAAGTGTCTGTCATTGAGCTGGACGAACTCTATCGGCGACTGGATGAAGTAATAGTAGTCGATGTGCGATCTGCCTATGAGTACGAAACACTACGGATCAAGGGTGCGATCAATGTTCCTTTGTCTTCCAATACTTTTGTTTCGCGTCTGCGCCAGTTGCGTATGTCTGATCCACGGCCGATCGTGGTGTATTGCAACGGCAAAACCTGCATGAAATCCTATAAAGCCGCGCGCAAATGCGCGGTAAACAAGATCGATAATGTTCACTCCTACGACGCGGGTGTAATGGATTGGGCCCGCACCTATCCTGAACATGCTGAATTATTGGGTAAAAGCCCTGTTGATCCTAAAAGATTGATCAGCAAGAAAGAGTTCAAAAAGCATTTACTCAGCCCGGATGCTTATGGGGAGGAGGTTGCCAACAGCTCTGCTATCGTGCTGGACGTACGTGACCGGTTCCAGCGGGAAGCGCTTTCTATTTTTGTTGGCCGCGAGCGTCGCGCCTACCTGGATGATAAAAAGAAACTCGATAGCTATATTGACAGAGCTAAGCGCGAAGGAAAAACATTGCTGGTGCATGATGCTGCAGGTAAACAGGTGCAGTGGCTGCAATATTATCTGGAAGACAAGGGGTTGAAATCCTACTATTTTATGGATGGTGGTATTGCGGCTTATTACGACCAACTAAAAGCGGAATTTGAAAAAAATTAAAACGAATAATTAGATTTCTGACTTTGCCTATGTGTCGGTGGGCAAGGTAATTTAAGTATTTTATTGCTGTGTTGGCAACTTTCCAGCGTGCAACTGATTTTAATCGAATCATTTTGATAAAGTTTATTAATAGCCTGCCTCATTTCTTCCCCCAAAAAGCATTGCAAAGAACTTTAGCGTTTTCCAGATATCTTATTGTTTTAAGCAGCGAATATTAATTCTCTCCGGGTTAAAGATTTTGTTTGCTGGGCCGATTTGATTGTTTAAATAGCAATCCCATCGCTTAGACCGAAAAGGAATTGAGGATTATCCTGGATGCCCAGGCAGTTACGGGCTCGATCTACGGGGAGCAATCAATCTGAAGATGTACCTAAATTTCCAAGTGAGGACCGTATGAAGAAGCGTCCATTGCAATTGATCAACCTTGTGTTGAGTCTACTGATGCTATTGTTAGCTCAACAGGTATTGGCCGAAGATACCAAAGCCAATAAAGAATTTCCAGGCCGGGATTTGTATCCGGAAGTGCCGTACATGGAGCTGGATGATTTTTATCAGAAACTCAAGCGCAACGAAGTGACTGTAGTGGATGTGCGGTCGGAGTATGAATACGACACCCTGCGAATTGCTGGCGCCATCAACATACCGCTTGCCTCAAAAACGTTTGCTTCTGAAATGCGTAAGCTGCGCATGGCAGAAAACAAACCAATCGTAGTCTACTGTAATGGTAAGACTTGCATGAAATCATATAAAGCTGCACGCAAGTGTGAAATCGAGAAAATAGACAATGTAATTGCCTACGACTCGGGTATTATGGATTTCGCCAAATCCTTTCCCAAAGACGCGCTCTTGCTGGGTAAGACCCTCAATGATCCAAAGAAACTGATCAGCAAAGACGAATTTAAAAAGCACCTTTTAACACCTGACAAGTTTGGTGAGCGCATCGCCGATACCTCCGATATCGTGCTGGATGTACGTGATCGTTTCCAGAGAGAAGGTATTTCAATCTTTGTTGGCCGTGAGTATCGCGTATCGATTGATAATACCAAGCGCCTGGATCGTTACATTGATAAGGCAATTAAGGAAAATAAAGCGCTATTGATCTATGATGCAGCTGGTAAGCAAGTGCAATGGCTGCAATATTATCTGGAAGACAAGGGGCTCAAGTCCTACTATTTCATGGCCGGTGGCATCAGCGCTTACTACAAGGATATGAAGGCTGAATTAAAATAATTTGTAATCGTTCTGGCTGTAGATAAAAAGTCTTAACTTATTAAAAAAGAGCGGCTAGCTTCCAGGCAGTTGCTCTTTTTTTTGTCCTAACCCTTCGCTAGCAGGTTGCGCAAGTCAATAATCGCCGCGTTAGCCGGACTGATATAACTCACCATACTCTTGGAGTAATTCGCAACCCACCCCAGCGGATTACCGTTTAATACCATGGGGCTGGATGGCGTCACCAATGCCTGTTCCAGTAGCCGGATTACCTGGCTCAAACTGGCCTGAGCATTTTTTTTCTGCAGTACGTTGTCAAAATCCACTTCAATGGCACGCAGTATGTGCGATAACGCCCAGACATAGCCGCGCGCTTCATAGAAAACATTATCAATATCAATCCAGGGCGTTTTGGCGATTTCCAGTCCCGGTTTGCGGGTTGACTGGGTAGCATCCGGGTCACCGGCAAGATCGGTATTGACACGTAGCTCCTCGACACTGGCATTCAGCCGCTGTGACAGGTCGCCGAGGCGTTTTTCTGCGACCGCCAACAGTTCATTAAGGTTGTCGGCGCGCGTGAAAAATTGGGTATTGGGATCGGACTGTTGCGACAGGTGAGTCAAATAGCTGGTGAGATGCTTTATTGCTTTGCGATACTCCCGTTCCGAGGGCGGAAACAGCCAGGAGTCGTTCTGGAAGTTGAGTAACGGTTCGGCTTCGGCCAAATCCGGGTGCTCCAGTGACTGGGATTGGGAACGGCTGAAATCATTGCGCAAGATCCGTGCGGTATCCCTGGCCATTACCAGGGCGCCGAATTCCCAGTTGGGGATGTTATCGAGTAACTGAACCATACCAAACAATGACGTGGGTGGCATGACGTCGTTACTCAGGTAACCACCGGACTTGTCGAGCAGTGTTGTGACAATAAAAATTTCTGTGGCCGTTGTGGTAAAACCCGGCACGATTTTAGTTTCATCCTGTGCGGCCAGTTCCAGTGCTATTTGACGCACCGATCGGCTGTCAGGTTCCTGGCTCCAGAAAATACCCACAATGAAAAGCATAATGACAGCGGTACACATTAACAATATCGATGACCAGAATAATCCCCGACTTTTGAGGTTCTCAATGTGATAGAGGCTGCCAATCTTGCGCGGAATTGCGATCAATCTCTGCCCTATGTTGTGGAAAAAAGCCTGAAATTTAGACTGCTCGTCCATGGTTTATCCTTGTTTGAGTAAAAAAGACTGACTAAGTGAATCGTAACTATTTTCGCATAATTCAAGGCGAGACATAGCTCTGTTTTAAATCGCTGAGTTTTTGAGTTACGTCAAATGTACGTTGAATAAAAACTAACCATGATTGTTTGGCGTTAACTACTTGTTGCAAATTGCATTTCTGGGTTCCGTGCCACGAATTTCCGCTAAAGCGCCAAGCAAGGCCTGTCGATACCAATGACATATATCCCTATGCCTCGTCTACGATGAGGGGCGACGCTGCCGCTCTAATATAAAACAGCACTGGAATTTTGCTTTGCCAACAAATTTATCCCGCACAGCATACACCGACAGGTCTGCAACCGAACAAGCAAGGATTCGTAATATTATTCGGCTTGGTTTTGCGGCCGTGCTCGGCCTTACTTTTTGCCTGGGTGTGCTTGGCCTTTACCAGTTGCACAGCTCGAAATCCAGCATGATCAATATTGTTGAGTTGGGCAACGAAAAAATATCCCTGGCAATCAAAATGCGGGATGCCATTCGCTTACGTGCGTTAGCAATCCAGCGCATGCTGGCCACAGACGACTATTTCCGCCGAGATGAAGAACTGCTGCTGTTTTATGGTTATTCGGGAGCCTATCGTGAGGCACAGGAAGCCCTGCTAGCAATAGAAATGAAAGCTGAAGAACAGCAGATCCATGAATCATTGCGCCAGTTAACCCGTATCGCGCAACCCGTCAACCGCCAGGCCGCCGAGATGTTGCAGCAGGATCCTCTGCCTGCCAATTTCGATGAAGTATTAGCCGATGCTGTGCTTACGCAAGGGCAACTACTGCAATTGCTGGATCAGTTTGTGGAATTACAAAAAAGTTATGGCAGGGCCAGAGTGTCAGCTGCTGAGAAGGAGTTTCAGTCGACGATTTTACTGATGGTGACGATGGTTACGCTACTGTTGCTGGTGGGTTCGGTAATCGCGAAACGCGTGACACATCTGGTTATCAGTAAAAATAGCGAGCTGGAAGAAAAGAACATGGAGCTGGAAGCCGCCTGGTTTGAAGCAGCCAATGCCACGCATGCCAAGTCAAAGTTTCTCGCTAACATGAGCCATGAAATCAGGACGCCCCTGACATCCATTATAGGTTTTGCAGAAACCCTGGCAGAACCCAATCAAAGTCAGGACGACCTGCAACACGCCGCTGAATCCATTAAGCACAGCGGTAAGCATCTGTCACAGATTATCAATGACGTTTTGGATATTTCCAAAATTGAAGCAGGGCAGGTGGAGTTGGAAATAATTCCCGTATCGCCGACCGCTATCGTTGCGGAAGTCGCCAGCATGATGGAAGAAAAAATCAAAAAGAAAGGCCTGAAGTTCCGTTCCAATTTTTATTTTCCCTTACCGAAAGTCATCACAGCCGATCCGACCCGTTTGCGGCAGATTCTATTGAACCTGCTCGGTAACGCTGCGAAATTTACCAGCGAAGGAATCGTATGCATCAACACTTATTATCTTCCGGAAAAACGCCTGATAAAGTACGAAGTCAGTGATACCGGCATCGGTATGACACCGCAAAGCGCGGCAAAAGTATTTGAGCCTTTCTCCCAGGCAGATAAATCCACCACGCGCAGGTTCGGTGGTACCGGGTTGGGGTTGTCCATATCCAAACAGCTGGCAGAAAAAATGGGTGGCGATATTGTCTGCGACAGCATACAGGGTGTAGGCAGTACCTTCACTGCCACCATATCCATTGGCAACATAGGCGATCCTGAGTTGATTTACGAGATGAAAGAAATCAACGCCGTATCAGAGAAGAAAAGCAATCGGCCGCAGCGCAGGAAATATTCCGGGCGAGTGTTGCTTGCTGAAGATACCGTCGAAAATCAGAAGCTGATTTCATTGCACCTGCACAGAGCAGGGATTAACGTCGCGATTGTAGACAACGGTCAGGAGGCGGTAGAAGCCGCACTACATAATCATTTTGACCTGATATTAATGGACATGCAGATGCCGGTGCTCGGTGGTGTCGAGGCCACGCAAATGCTGCGTAATAAAGGCTATTTTCGGCCTATTGTGGCGCTGACGGCCAATACCAGTCAATCAGATCGCGAGACTTGTATGGAAGCCGGCGTCAATGATTTTTTAAGCAAACCCATCGACTTTGAGCACTTCTTTGCCGTACTGCAAAATTATCTCGATGATGAACCTGTTGAAACGCGCGTTGAGGACTCTGGATCTGAAACGAGTGAAGACCGGGAACTGCAGGAGTTATACAACGTCTTTATGCAGCGACTTCCCGAGATGCTGGAATCCATCAAGGTTGCTGCGCAGCGGCGCGACTGGGTGTCACTGGAAAGAAGCTCGCATCAGCTAAAAGGTCTGGGAGGTTCCTTTGGTTATCACCAGCTAACGGCGATATGCCGAAATATTCACGAATGTGCCCGCAACCATACTGGTGAAATGCTGGATGAATATATTGCGGAACTCGACAGGGAATATCAGCTGATTCAGCACGGCAGTGACTCCAGACGCAAGGCCGTATAAATTTATCCGTTGAAACACTATTTACCACTCACACCAATACTGAACTTCCTGTTGTTTTAAAAATTGTTCCGCATTCGCGCCATGCAATAGCGCCAGTGTGGACAGGATACCTGCTTCGGTGCAGGTGTTTGCGGTAACGGTTACGGAATGTGGTGCGCCGGTTACAGCCCAGCCGGTTTTTGGATTCAGGATATGGCTATAGCGAATCCCGTTTTTTAGCAGGTAACGATTGGTATCTCCACTGGTGGCTACCGCACCCTGGTTAATCTGGATGAATGTGCCGGTACTGGTGGGCTGTTGAGTTGCAGTGGGGTTTGCTACGCCGATGGACCAGGAGTTGCCCGACTGTCTTGGTCTGGTCACCGCAATATCACCACCAAAATTGATCAGGCAACTGGTTTGTGTTGCGGCGCGCAATAGTTTCGCACTGCAGTCCACGGCGTATTCTTTGCCAATCCCACCCAGGTCAATTTCCATGCCGGCTTGCAGAGTAATAACAGGCCTTTGCCACGTAAGTTTTTCCCAGCCAATATATTCTAATAACTCATCAATCTGTTGTTGTGATGGTATGTTGGCACTACCGTCGAAATACCAGGCGCGGCGTAAAATGCCCGAGGTGATATCGAACAAACCATCACTGATTTCATAACATAGCGCGGCGTAATCCAGTAAATCCGCAGTTTCCAAATCGACTTCGACAGGGCTGCCCTCAGAGTGGTTGATATGATAAATAATGTTGTCGTTGCGGTAACGGGAAAACTTGTTTTCAATGCGTGTTGCTTCCTGTTGCGCGATTACGCCAAGCTGCCGCGCCAACTGGAGGTTAGCGCTATCAATTAAGACTTCGCACGGACCGGCCATGGCGCGGAACTGCGCGATGCAATAATCGTTCTGAAGGCGAACAGAAAGAGTTAACATGGCTAGACCATAGTATATTGCTAAGCCGAAAATGTGAAACCAGCAGTACGCTGCTAGAAGTGAAAGCTGTAACCCGCCTGCACGATAACGGCATCCACATCCGGGAAAAGCGTTTGATTGTTGAGGGCGCCGAATTTGCTGGGTTCGTCACCGGATTGTTTCATCACTTCGGCGCGAATGGTAACTTCGGATTTTTCACTGATTTCCAATCCGTAGAGCAAACCCAGCGTCGTAGTGGTCATATCTCCCAGGCGATAATCGGCGCTGGCCGTCTCGGTACCAGCTGCTTCATTTTCCAGCAAATAGGGCTTATAAAAATCCGCCCTGGACTGCAGATAATATCGCGCATGCGGTTGCAGATAATGTCCTCCACCCAGTTCATAACGATAGCGCACATCAATGGTGTGTGAGTTAATACCCCAGTCGTCCCAGAAGAAGCGATAAGTCAGGTAAACCACGTCTTCGTTAAACTGGTGAATGTATTTGGCGTACAATGCCTGACTCAGGCGGCTGTCGGGTCTGTTCTCAAAAAGGTAAGGATCATCAGTGCCAGTAATCTCGCCGCTGGCGTTATCAATGACGCTGAGAATTTTATAAGGATCGGTTAGATAACCATTGTTGGTACCAATGGTATAGTTAAGTTGCAACAGCGATTGACGATCCAAAACCTGGGTGACGCCAAACAGCAAATCCACTACTGTTTTGCCTTCGTCTTCGCTACTGATTTGTTTCTTACCCGGCACCGGCATCGGCGATAAACCGATTGGTGCGCCGCCTACCGGAGAGACCAGGTCATAACTGAAGGCGATGCCCGCGGTGTAGGTGCGGTTCTTATCCTCGGAATCTTTGGCGAAGGTAGCAGATCCGCCGAGCGACGTATAATCATATTCACGCGACAGATAAGCACCATACACGCCACGCAAAGTGCGGTTAATCGGCTTTTCCCAGTCTGCACTTATGGCAACACGTGTGTCCTTAAAGGAGGGGTCAAGCGGAGTCTCATTGGCCGTAGTAGCATACGTGGAATCGCCGGATGGCGTGGTAAAGGTCTGCGCAAACGGCATGGGGACGGCACCATTGGCTGAGGCGCCGGTTAGCACATCCACAACCAGGCGCAGGTTCAGGAATTCGTTGTCATCCAGCTCCTTGCGCGCCTTGAATACGGGCTCAACGGCTGTAACCCGCTGGTCTTCGGAATAATATAGAATCGCGCTATCAAATTCCCAGGGTGTATCTGTACCAAAGGCTGCCGCCTCGTTGGCCTGTGTCCCCAGTAACGTACAGGTTGCGGTAGCCAGCGCGCCGCGAATGGACTGCCCTTTTTTCAATTGCATCCGCAACCTCCGCCGCCAACGCCAGAGCCGCCACTGGAGGCTTCTTTACTGTAATAAATATGTTCGTCGAGATAGGCTTCCAGAGGGTTTGGCGCCAATTGCATTTTCTTTTGCGCCAGTAGATCTTTTTCCCAAGGTTTGACGGGTTTAATGGAGCAACCGGTCCCTGTAATAGCAAACAAGCCAAGCAATGCTATGAGAATGACACGTGGCAATCGATACCTCCATGGGGAATTACCCAGTAAAGACTTATCTGGCGTCTATGGCTGCGCCAAATCTGCAAGATTTGACGTAAATCAGGCTAAATTCGCGTCAAGATAGTTTTACCATAAATAGGAAGAATTTTGGTGCCGGATCCACTTGCAGGCATAAGGGGATTTGAAGTTTCACCGACACCAAAATTCTGTTGTAAACTACAGAACAAGCTCGACAAATCTTGTCTACATAGTGGAATTTTGCTGGTTGGCTTTGATTGCTAATTTGCTACCCGATGGCCGGCAATTTACCCGATAATCCTTAATAATGGCTTAATGAGGCCGATGATAAATTCAATAAATTCAGAATTTTGCGCTGAAAACATTGTCAATGCACAGGCAAAACAATCAGATACAGGTTAAATAAATGCGAGTTTTACTGGTTGAAGATGACGAACTGCTGGGAGACGGGCTGCGCGCCGGGCTGAAACAGGCGGGTTATACCGTGGACTGGGTAACCGACGGCCAGAGCGCCGATAGTGCTATTACCGATAATGACTTTGACCTGGTGGTGCTTGACATCAATTTACCTAAAAAGTCCGGCCTGGAAGTGCTGCGCGGTATCCGAAAACAGGGTCAAACCATTCCCGTACTGATTTTAACCGCCAGGGATAGCATTCCCGACCGGGTCGAGGGCCTGGACAGTGGCGCCGATGACTACCTGGTGAAACCCGTGGATCTTGATGAACTTTGTGCGCGCTTGCGCGTCTTGCAGCGTCGAGCGGTAGGGCGTTCTGATCCCGTCATCCAGTATGGTGATCTGGTGCTGGATCCGGCGGCGCACCGGGTGACGGTGAACAACGAACCCATCAGTTTATCGATGCGTGAATTTGTGCTTCTGCAACATCTACTGGAGAACGTGGGACGTGTCATTCCCAGGGCGAGACTGGAACAAAAGCTTTATGGCTGGCAGGGTGAAGTGGAAAGCAACTCTCTGGAAGTGTTTATTCATCATCTACGCAAAAAACTGGGATCGGATCTAATACGCACCGTACGTGGTGTGGGTTACATGATCGAGCAAACATCTTGACTATCTCCATTCGCCGGCGACTGCTCGCTAATCTGTTAATTACCATCGCCTTTGTCAGTTTAATAACACTTGGATTAAGCTATAACGATGCGCGTCACGAAGTACAGGAATTGTTTGATGCGCAATTGGCTCAATCCGGTCGTGTGTTGCAGGCATTGTTATTACCTGAACTATTGGTAGGTCCAAGTGAGGATCTGCAAGAATTACTGGAACGTTTCACGCGCTTGCCAAGTAATCCTTTGGAAAAATACGAAGACGAAGCCCATTCCCTGGGTCATGATTATGAGCGCAAACTGGCTTTTCAGGTGTGGAGTCGTGATAAAAAGTTATTATTGCATTCTGCAACGGCGCCAACCGCTGCATTGTCACCCGAGGCGCTGCAACCCCAAAACCGCGGCTTCAGTGACGAGGTGGTGGGTGCATTCGACTGGCGGGTGTTTTCCCTGTGGGACGATTCGGAACAGTATCTTATTCAGGTTGGCGAACGTTACGACGTGCGCGACGAACTTACAACAAAAATCAGCCGCCAGCTAATCACGCCATCACTGATATCCCTGCCTTTTCTTGGGCTGATGATCTGGATTGGTATTGGTCGTGGTCTGCGGCCCGTGCAAAAAGTCGCGGACGAGGTAATCCGGCGTGACCCTGAATATCTGGAATCCATGGAGGTCGGCCCGGTACCTTCTGAAATCAAACCGCTTGTTAGTGGCCTGAACCGGCTGTTTGATCGCCTGCAAAAAGCTCTGGAAACCGAGCGTCGTTTTACTGATGATGCGGCACATGAATTACGTACTCCGCTGGCTGCACTGAAAACCCAGGCGCAAGTTTCATTGCGCGCGACGGATGATGCAGAGCGCCAACAGGCATTGCGCCAGGTTGTTAACAGCGTGGATCGCGCCACGCACCTGGTGGAGCAGATGTTAACCCTGTCCAGGCTGGATCCTGCAGCCACATTGCTGGTCAGGGAGAAAATAAATCTGCAGGAATTATCTGCGGATGTTGTTGCGCAACTGGTTCCTGTCGCGCTGCAGAAAGGTATCGAGATTGAAATTATTGGCAGCGAAGATGCGGTCGTATTTGTAGAGCCGGTGAGCGTTTCGATACTTATACGCAACCTTGTTGATAATGCCATTCGTTATACGCCGACGCACGGGGAAGTTGTGCTGAATATAGAGCAACAACCTGATCACCAGGTGATTCTGTCGGTTGCAGATTCGGGACCCGGGATTGATGCTGAATTGCAGGGGCGGGTATTCGACCGTTTTTACCGGGTAACCGGCAATTCATCGCCCGGTTGTGGTCTGGGTCTGTCCATTGTACGCAGGGTTGCAGATCTCAACGGACTGTATGTGGAGCTGAAAAACAAGGAAAATGGCAGAGGCTTGATAGCCAGTGTTTATTTTTACAATGGCGCTGCGCCGAACCATATCGTGTCCTAGTAATCCGTGAGCATCTGGTTTCGCTAGAACGATTCCTGGGTGGAGATCAGTAACTGGGAATTGTCGATACTGTCATCGCCGTCCAGCGGAAACGCCAGATCAATATGCAGTACCACGGCGCCGGAACTCCGTGTTGACGAGAGGCGCATACCGATTCCCCAATCACGCAATATGTCAGTAAGTGGATTTTTTTCCACACCGGGATACCAGGCGCGGCCTACGTCAAAAAATATCAGTCCGCCGACATTAGCCAGTTCAAACAGGTTCCAGCTGGTGTAGAATCGCTGCTCTACAGTAAACAGGAATTTGCGATCTCCTTGTTGATAACGCAATGGATAGCCACGCAAGCCTGAATCACCACCCAATAGTACCTGTTCGTCGAGATAGGGGTTTTCAACATACTCCGCACTCAACGCCATGTAGAACACCTGGTTTTTTATATTGGGCAGATAGTACCTGCTAGTGAAACCCAGTTTGGTGTTTTCAGCCTTGGTCTCAGAAAGATAACCACTGAATTCGGGTGAGAATAACAGTAACTGGTTGACGGTGGGTTTAAACGCCATATTGGCGCGACTCTCAAACACCAGGCCTTCGTTGGTGGCGCCAAATGCTTCATCAGACCAGCCCACTTTTATCATCGCTTCATTACCCAGGTTCAGGTCTTCGAGGCGTCGGATCAGATGGATACGCTGGGTCTTGATGACCTGGTCCTCGTACAAATCAAAGCGCAGGTAGGGAAATCGAAAGTCACGATCACCCGGTATGGGGTCAGTCGGATAGTTTTCATTTCTGGAAAACTCATCCAGCTCTTTTTCGAAACCGACACGCCAGCGATAAACCAGTTTATTGATATAGCCCCGTGAAAAACCCAGGTAGGCTTCTGCTATTTCCGAATAGTGCTGGAATTGGTTGTAGACTTTCCCGAATTCATAAAGTGACTCGGTCTGATTGTCAGTACCAGCGGCGATACCCCCGGCCCAGCGGGTATCGAGCGAGTAGAATGGCCGGTCCAGCGAGAAATACTTTTTTGCGCCGTCGCTTTTATCACTGTAAACCAGGGACAACCGGTTGCGGGTACCAAACAGTAATGGGTCTTTGTAGCTAATTGATGTCTCGCTGCGATCAACATCGGAACTGAATCGTAGCCCCAGGTCCTTGCCAAAACCAAACAGGTTGGATTCCGCGATTTCTGCGCTGAAGGAATTGGTGCCACCTTCACGGCCAAAACTGATACTACCGGTAAAGGTCCAGGAGTCCTGGGTAATGACTTCGATATCCACAATGTTTTTTGTGTTGTCGTAACGCACCGGCTTGATTTCCGCGTCCACGAGATAGCCATTAGCGCGGAGGAAACGTTCACTCTCCGCTAACACCCGATAGGCATAAACGTCTCCTGGCTGAAAAAGCAACTGGCGCCTGATAACCGAGTCACGGGTTGTGACATGAAAGGCGTTGGCAAGGCGAAATACAAAGATGTCCTCTTCCGGCTTGTTGGGATCGAATACATTGCGACGGGTGACAATGATGTTGCCGATTTTGGCCTGGTTTTGTTCCAGCGTCAGATGGTCAGGCACTCTTTGCGTTTCAATCAACGCCATAGTCGGCAACGAACTGGGTTGTACGGTGGTGCTGGGTTGTTGTGGCAGCACCGGATCTTCGGCAACAGACACCGCCGGCAGCAGGGTCAGCAAGACAAACCATAGTCGGTGGGTAAAGATGCTGCGCTTTATTTTTTTGTGGTTGGTCACGGAGTGAGTGAGAGGCTGAATTAATGAGTGTTCAACGTTACAATAAAAATTGTTTTTTCTCGGTCAACAATGCAATGATCGAACCAGTGCCAAAACGGGATTATTTCATGCTATAACGTTTTGGATCAAAATGGCCAGTAATTAAACAAGATTCCACAGGTTTAAACCATTTTTGGAGCCGGAAATATGAACATTGGAACACCAGGGTCTGCGACCAGTACCAGGGTCATGTTGCTGGGTAGCGGTGAATTGGGCAAGGAAGTAATCATTGCACTGCAGCGGCTGGGCGTTGAAGTCATCGCGGTGGATCGCTACGCTAATGCGCCGGGACACCAGGTCGCGCATCGTGGGCACGTGATTAATATGGCCGACGGCGGAGAGCTACGCGCGCTCATTGAGCAAGAACGTCCGCATATTGTGGTTCCTGAAATTGAAGCCATTGCCACCGACACCCTGGCGGAAATTGAAGCCGAAGGCGCGGTGGAAATTATTCCCACTGCAAAAGCCGCCCAATTGACCATGAATCGAGAAGGTATTCGGCGCCTGGCGGCAGAAACCCTGGAATTGCGCACCTCTCGTTACGCGTTTGCGGAAAGTCTCAATCAGCTGAGTATGGCAATTGATTCCGCGATCGGTTATCCCTGCATTGTAAAACCGGTGATGTCTTCGTCTGGCAAAGGTCAATCATTGGTGGAGGGGCCTGACGATGTGGAAACCGCCTGGAACTATGCCATGAGTGGTGGGCGCGTGAATCGTGGCAAGGTGATTGTGGAAGAAAAAATCGAGTTTGATTACGAGATTACCTTGCTCACAGTACGGGCGCTGAACGAGTCAGCAGCAATCGCAACTTATTTTTGTGATCCCATTGGTCATATTCAGAAGCAGGGCGACTATGTCGAAAGCTGGCAACCGCAGCCGATGTCGGTCACAGCTTTAAAGAATGCCCAGCATATTGCCAAACAGGTGACTGACCAGTTGGGGGGGCGAGGGATTTTTGGTGTGGAATTGTTTGTCAAAGGGGATGATGTGTGGTTCAGCGAAGTGAGTCCACGGCCCCATGACACCGGCATGGTTACCATGATCAGTCAGCAGCAAAGCGAATTCGAATTACATGCCCGAGCCATACTGGGATTACCGGTGGACACAAGCTTGCGTTCGCCCGGTGCCAGTGCGGTGATTTATGGTGGTTTTGACGGTGCACCCATCACCTATGAGGGAGTCGCCGACGCATTGCGAATTCCACAAACCGACATCAGGTTGTTTGGCAAACCTGAGTCGTTTACTCGGCGCCGCATGGGTGTGGCCCTGGCCTACGGTGATGACATCGAGGACACGCGTGAACGAGCCAGGCGGGCAGCCGGCTGCGTGAAGCCCATTCATCAATAACAGTACACGAAAGTAAAGTCATGACGAATGATTCAAAAAAACTCAGTAAATCCTCGCGTAACGACATTGATGCCTTCTTAAAGAAAGTTGCCCAGGTACCGCGCATCAATCCGACCGGTAAAAAGGGCCGGTTGATTTTCGCCATGGATGCGACGGCCAGCCGTGAGGCTACCTGGGATCATGCCTGCCACCTGCAGGCGGACATGTTTACGGAAACTGCTGCGCTGGGTGGGCTGGATATTCAACTCTGTTATTACCGCGGCTTTGGCGAATTCCAGGCTTCACCGTGGTTCGGCAATTCCCGGGACTTACTGCAGTATATGAGTAGGGTGAGTTGTCTGGGTGGCCACACGCAGATCGAAAAAGTCCTGCGTCATGCACTGCAGGAAACCCGACGGGAAAAAATCGATGCCCTGGTGTTTGTCGGCGATTGCCTGGAAGAGAACATCGATGAACTGTGCCGTTATGCCGGGGAACTGGCGTTACTGGGAGTGCCGATGTTCCTGTTTCATGAAGGTTATGATCCGGTTGCTGGCACGGGCTTTAAACAGCTGGCTGAATTAACCCGCGGAGCTTATTGTCGCTTCGACAGCAACAGTGCCCAGCAGTTAAAAGAATTGCTCGGAGCGGTGGCGGTTTATGCTGCCGGGGGGCGTAAAGCGTTGGAAAACTATAATCAACGCCAGGGTAAAGTGGTGTTGCAACTGGCTCAGCATAAGAAGTAACGACGAGGTAAGCGGTGCGTATCCTGCTCATTTTAATTGCCATTGTAGTTGCGCTGTTAATTCTTCGCACCCTGGCCCGGCGTTCCGCACTGGACTTAAAAAAACTGGGTCGCCAGCTATTACTGGTTCTCGCCGGCGGACTATTCCTGTTTTTACTGGTGACCGGTCGCTTACACTGGATATTTGCCCTGGCTGCTGCTGCCCTGCCTATGCTGTACCGTTTATTGCCACTGTTGCGTTATGTGCCGTTGCTGCGCGGCTTATATCGCCGTTATCAGGCTCGCCAGCAAGGTACCCCAGGCTCTGCGACGGGACAAACATCAACGGTGCAATCCGGTTATTTACGCATGGTGCTTAATCATGATACGGGTGACATGGATGGCGAGGTGCTGGCTGGTCAATTTCGCGGGCAGTGGTTGCATAACCTTAAACTGGAACAATTGCTGGCGCTATTCTCGGAGTGTCAGGACGACCAGGACTCACAGGCGCTGTTAATGGCTTATCTGGATCGGCATCATGAAAACTGGCGCGAGAATGTCGCGGGTCAGGCGCAGTTTGAAGAGCAACAGCAATCTCAGGCGCCATCGGGCGCTCGTAAAATGAGTCAACAGGAAGCTTATGAAATTCTGGGCCTGGATGCCGGCGCCACAAAAAAAGACATTGTGCATGCGCATCGTCGCTTGATGCAAAAGCTGCATCCCGACCATGGCGGCTCAACTTATCTGGCCGCGAAAATTAATCTCGCGAAAGATGTGTTGTTGAATAAAATGTGATGCAGGTTTAACCGAACTGTTTTTGTCTATTTGTCCGGTTTTTTATCTTTGGATTTTTTAGGTGTTAATTCCACAACCACATTTTTTTGTGGTTCATCGATGAAATGTGGTTTGGATGTGGAAGGCCGGCCCTGTTCGTTAAGAATTTCCGCTTCCCGTGATGTGATCAGCTGCAGACAATCGCGAATTCCCTGGATAGTGTGTTCTGACAACGGATGTTTCATGCCCGCGGGTGTCACCGTATCTTTCGCAATATCAGTTAATACCTGCCGGCACATGCGCAAAATCTTCTGTTCCTTGGTGTCGGAAGAGGTCGGTTGGTCTGAAGCCATGGGTGCTCCCTGGATAGTTAAGGTTGTATAGGTCCAATATTGTGACATAATTCAATGTATTGTCGCCAATAGCATTTATATATGAGCGATTAAAATTACATCCCATGGTGCAGGGGTAAACAATTTGGCGGTCCAACAATTGCAATGTAACAAATGTTTTTCCCGCGCGTCTTTAAACTCAAACACGCCTGGTTTTATCCTGCTGCAATTCCACTGGTAGCAAGATGGCAGCAATTTATAAATTGACTAATAAGGATTTTACATGTCCAGAAAGATAGTGAGCCGATTGCTGCTATTCACCGTTATTGCTCTGCTGATAGCCGCCTATTTTATTTTCGACCTGGGCCAGTATTTAACCCTCGACTATCTCAAGTCACAACAGGATGAGTTCATCAGCTTTTACCAGCAAAACCAGCTTCTCACTATTAGCGTCTACTTTGGAATCTATATTGCTGTGACCGCTTTGTCCTTGCCTGGCGCTGCCATTATGACCCTGGCAGGTGGTGCGGTGTTCGGTGTTGCTATGGGCACGCTGGTTGTGTCTTTTGCCAGTACCATTGGCGCTACACTGGCATTTCTGTTCTCGCGTTTTCTGCTGCGCAATTACGTGCAAAAGAAGTTTCAGGACAAACTGGTTTCTATTAATGATGGAATCCGTAAAGACGGCCCATTTTATTTGTTTACCTTGCGTCTGATCCCGATATTCCCGTTTTTTATTATTAACCTGGTGATGGGCGTTACGCCGTTGAGAACCTGGCAATTTTTTTGGGTCAGCCAGATCGGTATGCTGCCGGGGACAATTGTCTATGTGAATGCCGGTTCACAAATTGCCGCGATTGATTCCTTAAGTGGCATTTTATCACCGGGTCTTTTGGTATCGTTTGCATTACTGGGTCTGTTTCCCCTGCTGGCGAAAAAACTGGTCGAGTTACTGAAAACTCGCAAGTATTTGCGGCATTTTCTGAAGCCGCGGCGCTTTGATTACAACATGGTGGTGATTGGTGCCGGTTCCGCCGGTCTGGTGTCGGCGTACATTGCATCAGCGGTCAAAGCGAAAGTCGCCCTGGTTGAAAAACACAAGATGGGTGGTGATTGCCTGAATACCGGCTGTGTGCCCAGTAAGGCGCTTATCCGTTCCACGCGAATTTTAAATTACGTTAAACGTGCCCGGGAGTTTGGTTTCAAGCGGGCGAGTATAGAATTTAGTTTTGCCGATGTCATGGAACGCGTGCAACGGGTTATTAAAAAAGTTGAACCTCATGATTCCGTGGAACGTTATACCCGCCTGGGCGTTGAATGCATCAAGGGCGAAGCGCGGATTATCACGCCGTATGAAGTACGCGTGAATGGACGCTCGCTGATTACTCAGAATATTGTCATAGCCACCGGCGCCCGCCCCTTCATACCGGATATCGACGGCCTGGAAATGGTGGATTACCTGACCTCTGATACGATTTGGAACCTGCGTACCAAGCCGGAAAAAATGATCGTGCTGGGTGGTGGGCCCATCGGCAGCGAACTGGCGCAGTGTTTCCAGCGTCTTGGTAGCCAGGTAACAATAATTGACCGTAACGCCCGCTTGCTGAATCGAGAGGACAAGGATGTTTCCCTGCATGTGATGGAAAGCTTTCGCCGGGATGGTATTCAGATGCGTACCAACCATGCCGCAAAACGCGTCGTGGTGGATGCACAGAATAAATACCTAGTCTGCGAACATCAGGGGAAAAACGTATCCATTGAGTTCGATGAGATCCTGATTGCCCTGGGGCGCAAACCCAATGTGGAAGGATTTGGTATGGAAGAGCTGAACATCCATACCGCAGTACAGGGAAACATTGAGACTGATGAATTCCTGCGGACCAATTATCCTAATATTTATGCCTGCGGTGATGTGGCCGGCCCCTATCAGTTTACCCACATGGCGGCGCATCAGGCATGGTATGCTGCGGTGAATTCTCTATTCAAACCTTTTAAAAAATTCCGCGTCAATTATTCGATCATCCCCTGGGCGACCTATACAGATCCGGAAGTGGCTCGCGTTGGACTCAACGAGACCGATGCCAAGGCAAAAGGCATTCCCTATGAAGTCACTCGCTATGGCATCGAAGATCTGGACCGCGCCATTGCAGACGAAGAAGATCATGGCCTGGTCAAAGTGCTTACCGAACCGGGTAAAGATAGAATACTCGGCGTAACGATTGTGGGTCATCATGCCGGTGAATTGATTGCCGAATTCGTTACGGCCATGACTCATGGTCTTGGCCTGGAGAAAATTCTCAACACTATCCATATCTATCCCACATTAACTGAGGCCAATAAATATGTGGCAGGCAACTGGAAAAAATCCCACAAGCCGGAGCGCGTGTTGAGCTGGCTGGACCGGTTCCATCGCTGGCGACGTCTGCGTGGAACCCAAAGCAGCAAACTTCCTTCGTCAATTGGTTAAGGGTGTCTTGCCTTGATGAAAAAACCGTTCTGGGAGATTAAGTCTCTTACCGAAATGAACCAGCAGGAATGGGAATCCCTGTGTGATGGCTGTGCGCGTTGCTGTCTGATCAAGCTGGAAGACGAGGATAGTGGTGACATCCATTACACCAATGTCGTGTGTAACCTGCTGGACCTGGAAAGCTGCCGCTGTACGCAGTATCAAAGCCGTTCGCAACTTGTTCCGGAATGCGTGGTAGTGACTCCTGAAGTACTGGATCAGTTGCACTGGATGCCATCCACCTGCGCTTATCGATTGTTATGGGAAGACAAGCCGTTGCCTGAGTGGCATCCGCTGGTGAGTGGTAATGCGGATTCGGTACACCTGGCCGGCATCTCGGTGCGCGGGCGCGTTTATCGACAGGCGGAAATCAACGACGATGACCTGGAAGACCATATCGTCGACTGGCCCGAATGATCTTTACTTTTATTGATCAATGACAGGTAATTCTCCCGCTGGATTGATTCATACTATCTCACGGGCGTGCCCCAGCGTCTTTTTAGTCTCCCAAACCGAATAGTGAACATGTGAGAAGGAAGTAAGGCATGACAGCAGATGAACGGGAAGTCCGCGAAATACGATTAGATCCCATTGTTCCCACCGAATCGGTGCTGGTTTCCACGGTTCGTAACCAGCGCCCACGCAAAAAGGAAGAACCCGCACCGCGTGATACACGATCACAAGTGAAGGAATGCCCATTTTGTCTGGGTAACGAGAGTATGACCCCGCCAGCCATTGCGGAGTACCGGGATGACGACCAGTGGACTATACGCATCGTGGAAAACTTATATCCAGTGCTCAGCTCTGCAAGCCAGGGCACTACTTTCAATGAAGGTTTGCGCCAGGCCATCGATGGTTATGGGCGCCATGAAGTGATTATCGATCATAACAATCATGGCATCGCTATTCACGAAATGAGCGAAGCTCATCTGGGAAAGCTGTTCTCCGCGTACCAGACACGCATGAAAGAGTTATATCAAAGTGACCCCCGCCTGCGTTACGTACTGGTATTCAAAAATTTTGGGCCTGCAGCTGGCGCCAGTATTCCCCATACCCATAGCCAGATGATCGCACTGCCCGTTATTCCTGAGAACGTGCAGGCGGAAGTGCATTTTAGTGCCGCCTATTACCGACAGCACCATCATTGTGTTTATTGCGCGCTAATCAATGACGCGCTCTCATTTAGTGCAACGATATTTGATCGTGAAACCGGTGAATCTCAGCGCAAACTGCATGTCGATACTTATGTGGTGGAAAAAAGCGAACACTTCATTGCCATCAAGCCGTTCGCCAGTCGCTTTGAATGGGAAGTGCATATTCTGCCACTCTATCATCACGCAGACTTTGTCGATGCCTCGCAGGATTTGCTCCTGGATTTCGCCGGGGTGTTTCGCAATACCATGGCGCGACTGGATGCGGTTTTGGGTGGCGCGCAATACAATTATTTTCTGCATACCTTGCCGCACAATTTTTCCGAACAGGATTACCATCACAGTTATCATTGGCACCTGGAAATCTGCCCGCGTACCAGTATTCCCAGTGGCTTTGAACTGGGATCGGGCTTGCATGTCAATACGGTAAGCCCGGAGTTTGCCGCGAAACAGTTACGAGAAGTGCTGTTGTAGTAAAGGATTCGGCGACTTTAGCGGAAATGTCATTGCAGGAGGCTGCTGTAAATTCCCGGCTGGTTTGCCGTCTATTCCAGGTTAGCTTGATAAAATTTCAGTTTTTTAATATGACAACTGTGGCTATATTAACGAATTCAATGGGCGTTCGTGTGGTGAATGTTATTATTGCGGCATCAAAGTCATTCACAGATTATCCACACACGGTTTGTTCAGATGCTTAAATAGCGATCTAATCGTGTTTATTTGATGCGCATTAAAAAAATATTTATCCACACTTTCTTTTTTTAAGATAGCGTCTATTCTTAATGTAATTTATCACTAATAAGCTTTAGGTTGCCGTTTGTTGATTGTCACTTGGTCTGAGGAAGCATTTGTTAGGTTGTTGTTTCGTCAGGAGCGCAGGTTGAACAGACGAGTGAATAATTCTTAACAGGTATCCTGAAAACGAAATGCTGGTATGCATTATGACCAGTATAAAAATTAAAATTTTATAATAAGAACCTGACACGTGTTATGTAGTTAGGGCTTCAACGACAGTAAGACTCTCAAAGCTAAGACACGCAACATGTCTTGTTGTGGGGCGCATTGATTTAAGGACGATGAACGATAAGTTGCATCGTGCGAAATCGGCGCATACGCGACGAACATGGTGTTTGTGTGCATAACAAAACATGATTCTATCCATAATATAAAGGCTTTACTGTCATGGTCGCGATAGCAAAACGATTGGTACCTGCACATAAGATATCTTTACTCCAGCGAGAGCACTTTAAGGCAACTCATGATACTGTGACTGGGTTATTGAATCAGATTGCGCTTGATGAACATATCGAGCAGCAAATCATGATCAGTACCCGTTATGACAAAGCATTTGCCCTGTTGATGATTGAGTTCGACCCTCCAAAGGAACTTGTCACCAGTAATAGCAAGATAACCATCAATAACCTGTTGCTGGATTTCGCCAAACGCATCAAATGTTGTGTCCGGCGCACGGATACGGTAGCGCGGGTAGACAGTAATCTGTTTAGCGTGTTACTGCATGATATTCAGAATTTTCGCAATGTGGTTAAGGTGGTGGAAAATATCAATCATCAGTTGCTGGAACCATTTTTAGTGAATGACGGACAATACACCTTTAGCGCCGTCATCGGGATTGAGGTTTTTTCAGGTGCCGACAAGACGCAAAAATCCTTCAATGAAAACGCGTTTATTGCCATGTGCCGGGCCAGAAATACCGCGGACAGGAATTATGCATTTTACGATGAGGATCTGGACCAGGAGATTAGTCGGCAAATTTACCTGGAAGATACTATTCGCGAAGCAATTGACCGGCAGCAATATGATATCCATTATTTGCCGATCAATAGTACCCTTGGCAACAGTCTATCTTGCATGCAGGCGGATGTAGTCTGGCATTCAGAACAATTGCGCGAGATTAATCCTGCAACTGTCAGTGAGTACATCGAAACTTTAGAGTTATCCAAACTGTTTGGTGATATTCAGCTTTCCACGATTTGTCAAAAATTGGCGCGTTGGGAGCGGGATGTTGAATATTACGATAAACCGGTATTCCTGGCGCTCGGCAACTCACAATTCGATGATCAACAGACGCCGGTGCGTTACAGAAAAATTGTAGAAGCTTCGGGAATGAAGCCAGAGAAGATTGGCTTGTTGATCAGCGAAGAGCATATCCTGCGTAACGTCGATGTTGCATTACGCCAGATTCAGGCGTTGAAGCGGGAAGGCTTCAAGATTATTATCGACAAATTCTGTAACGGTCTTTCTTATCTCGGAAAGTTTGCGCAGGGTATGGTGGATATGATCCGGCTGGATACGGATATGATCTCACGTATAGATGAGCGTATGGAATGGTTATGCGTGGTCGAAGGTTTGACTCGTATGGCGCGGCAGCTGAACATTCAAACCATTCTAGACGGCATCGATAGTGATTTTCAGTTTCAAACCATGCTAAACGTCAACGCGGACTACTGGCAAGGACACTATGTTTATATCGTCAATCAGGAATACGACTTGGCCGCGATTGGCGGAGAGAGTATCGCTAACTAATAATTAGCGAACTAAAGGTTCCGGCAGTTAGTTTTTATTGCGTTTTTCCTTTGCGTAAATTTCGTCAAGCAGGTCCATTGCTGCGTTAATTGTCTGCAATTTTTCCTTGTCGCCGCCCCGGTCGGGGTGGTGAGCCATCACCAGACGCCGATGCTGCTGTTTGATTTGCGTATATTCAACCGGATCCTCCAGCTCAAGTTCTGCCAATGCGGCGCTGCGTTGTTCGTTATTGCCAAGTGTGCGCCAGAAGCATGCCAGTAATTCTGCAATGTCCTGATCAGTGGTGTTTTTCAAGTTATCAATATCCAGGTAATAGTCCATCAACGGGTCATGGGCGTCGATTTCGGTGCTGCCTGATGTACCGAGCGGCAGCAGGAGTATACACAGGGGGTTAATATCGAGAGTGGCAATGTTTTTCTCGACCAGTTGTTGCTTGAGTTGATAGAGCGCATGAAACAAAATGAAATGGGCCTGAAACAATGAAAGCCGATTGGAAAATGCGACATTTTGGTAGGTCTTGTGACCGGCATTTTTCAGCCACTGCATCAGCGCATATTCACTGATACCCATGGGATGGGCCTGCAATGCCTGGAGCAGTAATTCGCGCAGCGTCATATCGTCATGACTTGGTGATAGTTGGCGCCGAGGGGAGGAGTGCATGTGATTAAGGATTAAGTAAGGTGCCTGAGTGCGGATTGACTCAGGCACCTTGAGATTGCCCTGGAAAGCAATTTTATTTCTTGATTTCCAGAAGCTCTACTTCGAAGATTAATGTTTCGTTCGGACCAATATCCGCGCCGGCTCCCCGCTCACCATAGGCCTTGTCGGAGGGAATGAACACTTGCCACTTGGAGCCGGTGGGCATCATGGGAAGAATTTCCTGCCAGCCGGGAATGACCTGGTTAACTGCAAACGTGGCAGGCTGGCCGCGTTTATATGAACTGTCGAATTCCTTGCCGCTGATCAAAGTACCCTTGTAATGCGCGACGATGGTATCGGAGGCTTTGGGTTTATCGCCCTTACCTTCCTGGACTACCTTATATTGAATACCGCTAGGTAATTCCACTACCCCTTTTTCTTTTTTGTTTTTAGCTAAAAACGCTTCGCCTTCCTTTTTGGCTTTTTCGCCACGGGCCTGTCGGTCTGCCTGTTGCTGCTTTTGCAGTTCCAGCACCGCAGCCTGCATTTCCTCCATGGATATCTGCAATTTCGCATCCGAGAGTACATCCTTGATGCCTTGCGCAATGGCATCAACATCCACGTCAGCGCCTTCTCTCTTTAAGTTATTACCAATCTGAAAGCCGATGGCGTAACTGTATTTTTGTTTATTGGTGTTCAATTCAGCGGCAGTGGCGGAGATGCTGCCAAAGGTAGTGATGGCAAGCAAGCAGCTCGCAGTTAATAGAGTTGTGCGTAATGTTTTGTTCACTTTTTAGTCCTTCTGCGTTAATGATTGGTAATAGCGTCAGATCGCTGGAAATTGAGAGAATCGGCCAGGGCAGGGTCGTTTTATGGAAATAATCAATCTAGCAAGAAAAGTCCATAAAGAAAGAAGAATAACCTGAAAACCGGATTTATGAATATTGTAGCAATATCATTGGCTACTTATCACTATAGTCACCTAAATAATCTAAAATTAACCTTTATTACAATAAATAGCTGCAATAACTATCGGTAGATGAGCGGTCTTTTTTAGCCGCGCCACTTTGTTCAGACAATTCTGACTTGGCAATTATCCCTGATGTGGATATCCTTGCTTATGGGGCGGTTGTCTGTAGTTATCGGGGTAGTCAAAAATTCCCGCTTATTGTTGTTTCCCGCCGTTTATAATGTCAATTAACTAATAAAAACATAAAGTTATCGGGGGGGGTAGTCTCGTATCAAACACGAAGCAGTGTGCTGCGCAGTTCGACGCGCAATCCGTTGGCGCGATCCGAATTAGAAAAAGCAGCCGCTGATACTCGCTGGGAACCCTCGCAGGCCAAGTAAGGCGCTGCCGGGAATGAGTGTTGCTGACAATGGATTGCGGTATCGGGGCATGGGCGTATGAAAAAAACGGTTCCTCAGTTCTTTCATTTTCTTTGGCGATTTCTGTTGGTAGCGTCAGTTCTGCTACTGGCTGCCTGTGGCGGGGCATCTAGTGAAATCCCTCCGGGCGGAAACAATAATGAAGAGTCGCCTGGTTTCGAATTTCCTCCCGAAGAACTGGTAATCAATCTTGGTACAGATTTGGTATTGAATGATTATTGCAGTGAAGTTTTGATAAGTGCTGGACGGACGACCGCAACAAGCTTTGAATGGACACAACCAGATAATGGACCACGCGTTAGAAATTTAACCAATGCCAATGGGTTTCAGGTTAGATTCACCCCGGCGATTTTTGCTGCAAATACTCCTGATAGCCAAAGAAAAACTACCTTGCGCCTGACAGGACGGGACGCTCAGGGCAATGTGGCGTCGGATGATATCACCATTACCTTCTTAGCCAACAATCAGCAAAACAACGCTTGTAACACGCCTCCGACGATTCAACCAATCCTTAACGAAATTGTAAGACCGGGTGATGCAGTAGTACTAACTGCTATTGCCAGTGACGCGGAAGACGATATTGCTCAGATTGAAATAGAATGGCGAGAAACCAGTGTACCGCCGTTGGTGTTGGGTAACAGGGTTGAATCGGGCGAGACCTTGAGTTTTACCGCCCCGTCTACACCGGCTACGCTTAGCTTTCAAGTGTCGGCAACGGATTCGGCAGGTGCAACGACGTCAACCAATGTAGTAGTTCAAGTCCGGGAAGGTAATCAGCCCGACCTGCCCAATGTGCCTCCGGTCGCCGATGCCGGTCCTGATCAGTTTTTGAAGCCAGGCGATACGGTAAACTTGTCTGGCAATGCCAGTGACGATACTGACGGTACTATCGTTAGCTATATGTGGACGCAAATCAGCGGGTCGCCCACGGTGAGTTTTGATAACACAAGCGCTAATCCCAGTTTCCAGGCGCCGCAACTCCCCGGTAATACCTCATTCATCCATTTTACGTTTGAATTAACGGTGACTGACAACGCTGGCGCGGTGAACAGCGATACGGTGGTTGTTCATATTGCTGATAATGTGCCGCCCACCGCAGATGCCGGCACAGATATATCAGCTAATGTGGGTGATACTGTTTCTATCACTGGAAGCGGCATCGACAACGATGGCAATATAGTTCAATTCCTGTGGACACAGCTTCCTGGTGGTCCTGTCGTGAATTTGGTCGGAATGGCTACTGATACAGTGAGCTTTGTGGTGCCAGCAGTCCAGCAAACCTCTACTGTTACCCTGCGCTTAACCGTTGTTGATGATGGTGGGGCGACGGGAAGTGACGAAGTTCGCATTAACATCAACGCAGCGATTACTAACAACGCGCCTACTGCTAACGCTGGATCCGACCAGGTTGCCAGTGCTGGTGAAACAGTGAATTTGGATGGCCTGGGTACTGATCCCGATGGCGATCCATTAGTTTATTTCTGGAGCCAGATCAATGGACCACCCATAAGTCTCAATAATACCAATACTCCCAATGCCACCTTTATTGCTCCTCAAGTGACTGCAGTTACCGATGTCACGGTTGAATTGACGGTAACAGATGATAATGGCGCAACGGGTACAGATCAGGTGGTTATTACCATAGAACCCGTGGCAAATATTCCACCGACTGTTAATGTGGGTGCAGACTTTGCTGTCTTATCAGGGAATCAGGTGACAATTGATGGAATTGCCAGTGATCAGGATGGCACCATAGGTCAATATCGCTGGACCCGAATCTCCGGTCCTACAGTGACACTGAACAATGCCAACAGTGCAACGGTGGACTTCATCGCGCCTCCAGTAACGCAGGCTACACAATTACGCCTGCGCTTGACCGTGGTGGACAACGAGGGTGCCACAGCATCAGATGATGTGATTGTGACGATTAATCCGGATGCTATCGGCAATAGCGTACCAGTAGTCAATGCAGGGCCGGATATCAATGTTGCCGCAGGCGAAAACGTTTCTATTACCGGTATTGTCACGGATGACGGCGAGATTGTTACTTATATCTGGACGCAGATGTCTGGATTGCCATCGCTGACACTGAATACACCGGCAACGCCCACGGTGAGTTTTGTCGCGCCGAATGTGGGTTCTCCAACCACGTTTACTTTACGGTTAACCGCGGTAGATGATACTGCTGCCATTGGTTTTGACGAAGTTAATGTAACCGTAACACCTGCGTCAGGCAGCAACAATAATGCACCGACGGCTAATGCCGGAGCTAATCGCACAGTTACTGCCGGTGCCTCTGTGTCAATTACCGGATCTGGCAATGATAGCGATGGTAGCATTGTCGCTTATCAATGGGTGCAGCGCAGTGGTATTAATGTCAACCTCAACAACGCGAATACCTCTACCGTATCATTTGCTGCGCCGGCGGTCAGTGCTTCGAGCAACATTACCTTACGACTTACTGTAACTGATGATCTGGGGGCTACGGGTTTTGATGACGTGGTCATTACGGTTAATCCAGTAGCGTCCAACAATGCGCCCACTGCCAACGCAGGACCGGATGTTGTTGTTGACGCCGGACAACAGGTAACACTCAATGGTAGTGGTAGTGATTCAGACGGCACTATTGCGAATTACGCGTGGAGCCAGGTCGCTGGTCAGTCTATTTCACTGACTAACACTACCAACGCTAGTCTGCAATTCTTTGCGCCCGCGGTCGAACAGCAATCTACGGCCACGTTGCGTTTAACAGTCACCGATAACCTGGGCGCGACAGCTACCGACGATGTAGTAATCACCATTAATCCAGCCGCATCCAATATACCCCCCACTGCGAACGCAGGTCCGAACCGGACGGTTACCAGTGGCGATTCCGTAATAATTAACGGCACGGCGAGTGACGCCGACGGGACAATTACCAACTATTTGTGGTCTCAAACCAACGGCACCCCCCTGCCACTTAACGGCGTCATAAATCCCACCGTGACATTTACGGCGCCACCAGTACAAACATCAAGTACCGCGACCTTGCGCTTTACCGTAACCGATAACCTGGGCGCGACAGCTTTTGACGAGGTAGTAATTACGATTAATCCTGGCGCCGGTAATCAGCCACCGGTCGCGAATGCAGGGCCAGACCAGGCGGTGAATATCCAGGACTTTGTGCGACTCACGGGTGGTGGTAGTGACGCCGACGGTACCGTCACGTCATTTCGCTGGACCCAGGTTCGCGGTCAATCCGTGACTTTGAGCAATGCGAGTACGGCTAATGCCAGCTTCAATGCACCGGTTGTCAGCGTGGCTACTGACCTGGAGTTCGAGTTAGAGGTGACGGACAATTCGGGTGACAGTGCTGTGGATAGCCAGTTGGTAACGGTGTACCCGCTGACGACGCTGAGTGGCACTATTACTACGCAAAGCGGTACGCAAGTCGACAGTGATGTGAATGATACCAGCGCATCCTATACTGCTAATAATTCGGTGCAAACGGCGCAAGCACTGTTTAATCCTGTTGTGCTAGGTGGCTACGTTAATTTGCCCGGCCAGGGCGCCGTGGGACGCAGCAGTACTTCGGGTGATGTGGATGATTATTTCTCCATTACTCTTTCCGCTAACCAGGTTGTCAGTTTATATATTGGTGATACTGCGGGATCAGTGAATGACCTGGATTTATACCTGCTGGATCAGGCGGGCCAGCTGGTGGATGCTTCCACCAGCCCTGCTGCGACCACAGAAACATTGACGGTGCCGGCGGCAGGCAATTACGTCATCAATGTGAAGGCGGTGTCAGGGGCCTCAAACTATGTGTTATCCGTCGGTGTAGGTAATCTGGCCGTTACCAGTAATGGTTGGCGCTTAAGCGATGACTTCGCAGCCGGTGATGTCATCGTACAGTTCCGGGAAAACACGGGTGGTAATTTCATACCACAATCACTCAATAGCCGCGCCGCATCGGTGGGATTGCAGGCCAAAGCCGGGGCGCCGGGCCGCAATATGTTATTGGGACTGGGCAACGCGGGTCAGCGTGCAAGTTCGGTGGCAGCATTGGGGCTGGATATTGCCGCTGCCAATGTCAACGTACCTGCTGAATTACAGGAAAAACTGGATACGCTGCTGGCAGCCAAATCCTTAGCAAAGCGTGCTGATGTCGTCGAGGCGGGATTAAACTACCGCTATTATCCTACCGCAATTCCCAATGACAACAATTACAATTTGCAGTGGCACTATCCGTCTATCAACCTGCCCCAGGCATGGGATATTACTACTGGCAGCAGCAATGTCATTGTTGCCGTAATTGATACTGGGGTCTTGCTCAATCATCCGGATCTGCAGGGCCAGTTGGTTGGCGGTTATGACTTTATTGCGGATAACGCCAACTCCGGCGATGGCGAACCTGGTATCGACGCCAATCCCAATGACCCGGGTGATGGCGGTGCGGGAGCGAGCAGTTTTCATGGCACCCATGTGTCTGGCACCATTGCCGCGGCGAGTAACAATGGGACGGGTGTGGCAGGCATTGCCTGGGGGGCGAGAATCATGCCCTGCCGCGCGGTCGGTATTAACGGCGGCTTGCGTTATGACATCGAACAATGTGTGCGTTACGTTTCCGGCCTCGCCAATGACTCCGGCTCCGTGCCACCGCAACGGGCCGATATCATTAACCTGAGCCTGGGTGGTCCCACCAATACAACAACGGCGCCCACCGCGTATCAGTTGGCCCGTGATGCGGGCGTTATTGTCATTGCCGCTGCCGGGAACGATGCCAGTAATGGATTATTCGCGCCAGCTGCATACAATGGTGTGGTGTCCGTTAGTGCTACCAATATCAGCCGCCAGTTAGCCAGTTATTCAAATTTCGGTTCCACCATTGATGTTGCGGCACCCGGCGGTGATTCCGGAGACCTCAACGGCGATGGCTTTTTTGACGGCGTTCTGAGTACCAGCGGCGACGACAGCAATGGCCCGGTTACTTTTAATTACCGCTTTGCCGCAGGTACCTCTATGGCGTCGCCACATATGGCGGGCGTGGTAGCATTAATGAAATCCGTCTATCCCGGATTGACACCGGCCATACTCGACAGCATGCTGGCCAATGGTGAATTGACTGATGACCTGGGGTCCCCCGGTCGTGATAATAACTTTGGTTACGGCCTGATTAACGCGCAAAAAGCGGTGACCGCTGCGGCCAATGCCGGTAATCCAGCGCCTCCCCCGCCGCCGGCTGCGGTACTGCAGTTATCACCCGCATCACTTAACCTTGGTGTAGCATTGACCGGAGCCCAATTCACTGCAAGTAACGCGGGTGGTGGAACTCTGGATATTACGAATATTACCAATGATTCCAGCGGCTGGTTAACGGTTGTCCCTGCCAACGTGAATGCTAATGGTCTCGGTAGCTATAACGTTACAGTAGATCGTGCAGGTTTGCTGGATGGCACCTACAATGCAAGGATTAGCGTGACCTCCTCGGCAGGTACGCAAATCCTGTCAGTGATTATGCAAGTTAATAGTGTGGCCACCAGTGACAATGCCGGATTCCATTATATTGAACTGCTTGACATGGAGACCATGCAACTATTCGATCGCGTTATCAGTAGCGGGGTAAATGGCGTATACGAGTACACGTTTACCGGGGTACCGTTGGGTATGTACCACGTCAGGGCGGGCTCGGACCTGGACAAGGATGGCGTGTTATGTGAAGTGGGCGATGCCTGCGGTGCTTTTCCCACGCTGGATATCCTGTCTCAGCATGTGATTGTGGATGGCGCCAGTACCACAAGAAATGGACTGGATTTCACCACGGGCTTTAACGTTAATTTAACAACAAGCTTGCCTTAAAGCTTGGTTCAAGGTTTTCTGCTTTGTCTTGAAAAGTACTGCTGCGGGTGAGATCAGGCCTTTCACTTCACGACATCAACGTAGTCTATAATCATATACCGATCAAATTATTTTCAGGATCACCAGCATGAAAGCCACCATGTATACATTGATTGCTGCGTCACTGCTTTTTTTAGTGGTCGCGTGTTCTGCTAACTCGCAATCGCAGGATACAAACGCGGTAACGGGATCTGACATGCCACTAAAAATCACCACTGAACATGCGTCATCGCAATGCGGCCCAACAGTGACTACGCAATGGATATCAAGTCAGCAGCAGTTTGAAACATTGTTTCGTGCCACGCAGCAGCAAATGATTTCACCTGCTTTGCCGCAACCACCCAACATAGATTTTACCCGTTATGGCATAGTGCTGGTTTCGATGGGACAGCAACGTACCGGAGGTTATGTGATCGAGCTGGCGCAGGAGGACTTGGCGGTGAGCAACGATACGGCGCAGATTACAGTGCGCTGGCGTGAACCCGGACCCGGGATGATGGTGACCCAGGTATTGACGCATCCCTGTGTGTTTCTCAAGGTGCCGCGAGCCGACTATCAGTTAGTGCGTGTCGTGGATCAGGAAAACAAGGTGCGGGCTGAGCTTACTGTGAGCCAGCAAGCAGACTGAGGATCAATACAGGAGTCAGAACCGGGTATTAGAAATACTGGCCCCAGTCATAATCAACATCACCGATGACCAGGAAATGCGGGTTCAACAATGACTTCTTGGTATTGTAACGCATAGGCTGCATGGACAATTCCACGAGTTTGCCACCGGCATTTTCCACAATACATTGTGCGGCTGCGGTATCCCATTCTGAAGTAGGTCCCAGGCGTGGATAAATATCCACTGCACCCTCCGCCACCAGACAGGATTTGAGTGAACTGCCCATACTAATAATTTCGTAGCTGCCGATTTTCTGCAGGAACGCATTCAGGGAGTCACCGCGGTGCGAGCGGCTACCGGCGACCAGTGTATGTCCTGGTTCTTTACGGCGGGTATTGATCTTCTCCGTGGGCTGGTCCGGAAGTTTTTTGAAGGCGCCCTCATCGTTGGAAGCGAAGTAACAAACACCGGTGACCGGTGTATGAATCACGCCAAGCACCGGCTTATGGTCTTCGATCAGGGCGATGTTTACGGTGAATTCACCATTTCGTTTCACAAATTCCCGCGTACCATCGAGAGGGTCGACCAGCCAGTAGCTTTGCCATTGCTGTCGGGTGCTAAATGGGATGGCGGCTGATTCTTCCGAAAGAATCGGAATTTCCGGAGTCAATTGTTTCAAACCGTCCGTGATAGCATGGTGCGCTGCCATATCCGCTTCGGTTAGCGGGGTATTGTCATCTTTTTTGGTAACATCAAATTCCGTGTTGTATATGGCCAGGATTTTTTCGCTCGCCAGTTCGGCGATAGTGATTACTTCCTGACGCAGTTTTTTGAGGTTTATGGACATAACATTATTAACCGCTATATAACCGATTTTTTAATAGATAAAGCGCCGCAATACTGCGTGCCTCAGTGAATTCCGCATGATTAAGTAAATCATCCAACTTATTCAGGTTCCAGTAAAGCACTTCTATAGGTTCCGGCTCATCACCATCCAGTTTTTGTTGATACAGATCAGTCGCGTATACGATATGCGTCTGGTGGCTCATATAGCCGGGAGAGACAGTCAGGCTTTTAATATGTTCCAGTTTTCGGGCGCCATAGCCAATTTCCTCCATAATTTCCCGGTTTGCAGTGGAAATCAATGATTCACCCTCTTCCACCCGACCTTTGGGAAAAGCAATTTCGTATCGATTGGAACCGCCGCAGTATTCACGAATCAGGACTATCGTCTCTTTATCCAGCTGGGGCACCACCAATACTGCACCGGATGAGGGACTGAATATCCGTTCGTACTCCACTTCATTGCCGTTTTCGAACTGCAGATGCAATTGTTCAATGGTGAATATCCGGGTTTTGGCCAGCGTTTTTTTGGCAATTAGTTTGGGTGGTTTTTTCACGGACTATAAGAACTGATAACGAATGAGTGTTCGATATTAACGTGAAACGCTATACAGGTCACCGTTTTTGCGTGTCATTAAATTCTATTGCTGTTATGTTTTAATGAATAAATAGCTTGAAATGCCGAACTATTAGGCAAAAACTTAAAAAAAGCCTAAAAACACTGAAAAAATAGGTGCGAAAAAGTTTTACTTACTGTAAATTTCGGCTATTTTATTAAGATCGTTTTATTCACGCATGTTACGGGAGGTACCGCATGGCAGCAAAACCAAAGAGAGCAAAGAAGAAAGCAGCAGCACCAGCAGTAAAATCTATCAAGGAAAAATACACCAAGACACAGATGTTGAACCAAATTGCAGAAGAAACCGAGCTGAGCAGAAAGCAGGTAGCCAGTGTTTTTGATTCTCTGGAAGCTATTATTAACGGACATATCAAAAAGAATGGTTGCGGCGAATTTACTTTACCTGGTTTGTTGAAAATCAAAACCAGAAAGATTCCGGCTCGCAAAGCGAAGAAAAATGTACCAAATCCCTTCAGACCTGGCGAACTCATGGATGTGGCAGCAAAACCTGCTACCATTCGCGTGAAAATCCTGCCCCTGAAGAAAGTGAAGGATATGGCAGTACAGTAAACCAACGCGTTTTTTCAGCACCCAAAACAAAAAAGGGCGATTATCTAATCGCCCTTTTTTGTTGCCCTGGGAAAAGCACGCAGGCCTTATAGTGCAGGTAAATCTTCCAGAGACCAGCGTGCCGATGCGTCGATGGCCAATGGCTGCTGTTGCCCGGCCTGTAGCCTTAAACAGCCTGCCATGGCAATCATGGCACCATTATCAGTGCAAAACTCCAGGCGTGGATAGAACACCTCGGCCTTTAACTGCCTGCCGAGCTGTGTTAAGCGTGACCGCAGCTTCTCATTAGCGCCGACACCTCCGGCGATCACCAGGCGGCGTTGACCGGTTTGTTGTAAAGCGCGTTTGCATTTAATGGCCAGCGTTTCCACCACGGCATCTTCAAAGGCGCAGGCTATGTCGGCCCGGGTTTGTGCATCATTGTCATGATTGTGCAAGGTGTTCATGGCGAATGTCTTCAGGCCGCTAAAGCTGAAATCCAGGCCCGGCCGATTGGTCATGGGCCGAGGAAAATGAAACCGGTCAGGATTGCCCTGGGTCGCCAGTTTTGCCACGGCTGGTCCGCCGGGATAGCCAAGGCCCAGTAATTTCGCGGTCTTATCAAATGCTTCACCAGCGGCATCATCTATACTGTCGCCCAGCACCTTATATTGGCCAACGCCCTGCACGTCGACCAGCATGGAATGTCCACCGGATACCAACAAGGCGATAAAGGGAAATTGCGGTTTATTCGGCTCCAGCATGGGCGCCAGTAAATGGCCTTCCATATGATGAACGGGAACGGCCGGTACCTGCCAGGCCCACGCCAGACTACGGCCGATACTGGCACCCACCAATAATGCGCCGATAAGTCCCGGCCCCGCTGTATAGGCCACACCGGTGATGGAGGATTTGTCGATTCCTGCTTCGGATAAGGTTTGTGAGATCAGCGGCAGGCACTTGCGCACATGATCGCGGGAGGCCAGTTCGGGAACCACCCCGCCATATTCGGCGTGCAGCGCAATTTGACTGTGCAAGGTATGGGCGAGCAGGCCCTGATTGCTGTCAAAAACAGCAATTCCGGTTTCATCACAGGAGGTTTCGATGCCTAAAACACGCATAACGAAAGATTATTTAATAAAAACCGTTCAGAGCCAATAAAATAGTGGAGCTGATTTTGCATTCTGGCCGCGATGCTACTAAAATACGGCGTTCCGCTCACGGGCCGTTCCTGGCCTGGAAGCCAAGCGCCAGAATTTTAACAGCATTAAGCACTTTTAGATAACTTAGTTAGATAACCAGAGGACATAGTTGGTATGCCAGTTGTTCGAGTCAAAGAAAACGAGCCGTTTGATATCGCGCTGCGTCGTTTCAAACGTTCCTGCGAAAAAGCCGGTATCTTAACCGAAATTCGTCGCCGTGAATTTTATGAAAAGCCGACCCAGATTCGTAAACGCAAGCTTGCGGCGGCCGTGAAACGTCACATGAAAAAGGTTTCACGCGACCAGAATCGTCATAGACGCCTGTACTGATTTCCCCCTTTTTATCCAGCCGGTTCGAGTAACTCTCCCGGATCCTTATGGCAGACAGCGAACTCAAAATCCGTATTAACGAGGATATGAAGGCCGCCATGCGCGCTAAGGAAAAAGAGCGCCTGGGTACTATTCGGCTTATTCTCGCCGCCATCAAACAGCGCGAAGTGGATGAGCGTATCGAACTCGACGATACGCAAGTGCTCGCAGTATTGGACAAAATGGTCAAACAACGACGCGACTCCATTGAGCAGTACATGAATGCTGGTCGCGAAGAACTGGCGGACAAGGAACGCTTTGAGCTGGATCTTATTCAGGGCTATATGCCCGCTGCGCTCAGCGAAGCCGAGTTGGACGCCATTATCAAGGAAGTTGTCGTAGCGCTCGGCGCCAGTTCCATGCAGGACATGGGCAAAGTTATGGCGGAGCTAAAACCGAAAATTCAGGGTCGCGCTGATATGGGGCAGGTCAGCCAGAAGGTAAAAGCTGCAATGAGCGCCTGATCAAGTTAATATCCTTTCCGATTTTATTATTCGCACTCCCCTGTTGCTTGTTTTGGCCCGGCAAGCTGCCGTAATGCTGAATTTTTAGTCCCTCGTACTGACAGCATGGGTTAATGCGCTTACCATTACGGTTATGGCCGGACGTATCCCCTCTCAATTTATAGATGAATTGCTCAATCGCGTCGATATTGTCGAAGTGATTGATTCGCGTGTACCGTTGCGCAAAGCGGGTCGGGAATACACAGCCTGTTGTCCATTTCACAACGAAAAAACGCCGTCCTTTACCGTCAGTCCGGCCAAACAGTTTTATCATTGTTTTGGTTGCGGCGCGCATGGTTCTGCAATCAGTTTTCTTATGGAATACGAGCGCATGGAGTTTGTGGATGCGGTGGAAGAACTCGCCTCACTGGTGGGATTGACCGTACCGCATGAGGCGTCAACGCCTCAACACAAAATCAGCCGCGACTTATACGATATCCTGGCGCAGGCCAGCCAGTACTATCGCGAGCAACTACGTCAGCATGCCAACGCCGATCAGGCGGTTGACTATCTGAAACAACGGGGATTAACCGGCGAAATTGCCGCTGTCTTTGAAATTGGCTATGCACCACCGGGCTGGGATAACGTGTTGCGTCATCTGTCGAGTAAAAACATTGCGGAAAAACAGCTGCTAGCCGCCGGGTTACTCATTGCCAAACAGGGGGGCGGCTATTATGACCGCTTCCGTGATCGCATCATTTTTCCCATCCGTGATCGGCGTGGTCGTGTTATTGGATTCGGTGGTCGCGCGCTGGGCGATGAAACACCAAAATATCTTAACTCCCCTGAAACTGAGGTATTTCACAAAGGCAAGGAACTCTACGGCCTTTATGAAGCGCGAAAATATTCCCAGAACCTGCAACGCCTGATCGTTGTGGAAGGTTACATGGACGTGGTGGCGCTCTCGCAGCATGGGATCAGAAATGTAGTCGCCACCCTGGGTACCGCAACCACTAAAGACCATCTGGAGAAATTATTTCGCGTGGTGCCAGAAATAGTTTTTTGCTTCGACGGCGATCGTGCTGGACGCCAGGCGGCCTGGCGCGCACTGGAAGTATCGTTGCCGCAATTGAGTGAAGGCCGGCAGATTAAATTCATGTTTTTACCGGAGGGCGAAGACCCGGACACTATCGTGCGCAAGGAGGGAGAAGCTGGTTTTCAGCAACGGTTACAACAGGCGCAGGCTTTTTCCAACTTTTTTTACCAAACATTGTCAAAGGAGATCGAGCTCAACACAATTGACGGCCGATCGTTTCTTGTGGAGCAGGCCAAGCCGTATTTGCTGAAATTGCCGGAAGGCGTTTTTCGGCACATGATGATCATCAAATTGGCTGAAATTAGTCATGTAGAACCAGATAAATTGTCTACACTTATCTTTTCAGTCAGCAGTTCAAAAGTAGTGCGGCAATCGGTTGGTTCCAGGCCTTTAAAAACCGGCGCTCCGACACCAATACGCAAGCTCGTGCGACTGATACTGGAAATGCCCGCGCTGGCTGAGCACATTGATGTGGAGGTAATTCGGGGACTTCATGAGCGTGGTATCCCATTCTTAATCGAATTGATTGAAACTATTCGCGCTAAACCCCATATAAGTTGTGCAGGTTTACTGGAACAGTGGCGGGGCACGGAAAACGGCGAACTTTTAGCGAAACTCGTCAAACTGCCCGCCAATTTGACAGAGCATGAGCTACACTTAACAGATGAAGACATAAAGAGGGAGTTTTTTGATACGTATCAGTGGCTTAAACGAGAAAAATTCAAGCAGCGAATGGAAGAACTGACGCATAAAGCGAGTCTTACCGCCGAGGAAAAGCAGGAATTGCGTGAATTAAGCGCACGTTTAGCCGCTAGTAATATAGGTGATACAGCTAAAGAACCGGAAGCTTAATCTTTTAAAAAAATATAGCTATTCGAAATTGGAATAAGTCGCGCAACAGAGTCTACATAATGTATACTGCGCTGCTATCTTTAATCCAGGAATTGGTTAATTTACACACACTATTATGAATGTACAGCAACAGTCTCAACTTAAATTGCTTATAGCCAAAGGTAAAGAACAGGGCTACCTGACCTATCGCGAAGTGAACGATCATCTTCCCAACGATATCGTTGATCCGGCGCAAATTGAAGACATCGTCAGCATGATTAACGACATGGGAATCGTGGTGCATGAAACTGCGCCCGACATGGATTCCATGGTGCTGACCGATAGCGATGTGGAAACAGATGAAGTTGCAGCAGAAGAAGCTGCTGCGGCGCTGGCCAGTGTTGACAGTGAATTCGGTCGAACTACCGATCCTGTGCGCATGTATATGCGTGAAATGGGAACTGTTGAACTACTGACCCGCGAAGGCGAGATTGAAATCGCCAAGCGCATTGAAGACGGGGTTAACCAGGTATTTACTGCTCTGGCGCACTATCCTGGCACCGTCAACAGGATGCTGGATGCGTACTCTGCAGTGGAAAAAGAAGAAATGCGTCTTGCCGAAGTCATTACGGGTTTTCGTGGTGATGATGATGACATGATAGTTAATCCCAATGTCGTGGCCCCCAATCCTGGTGACGATTCGGATAACTACGATGACGACGATGATGAAGATAATGATGACGTCAGCGCCAGTAGTAGTGAGGATGAAGGCCCGGATCCTGAAGAAGCAAAAAGGCGCATGAATGAAATCAGGGACGCTTATGATAAATATCACAAGCGGGTTGCATCAAAGGGCCGCGACGACAAAGCCAAGGAATTGTACGAGAAAGTATCGGATGGATTTTGTGAATTCAAACTGGTGCCCAAGTTTGCGGATAATCTGGTAAAAAGCCTGCGTGGCATCATTGATCGCGTGCGTGAGCATGAAAAAGTCATTATGGATATTTGTGTGACCAAAGCTAAAATGCCGCGCAAAGTATTCATCACTTCTTTCCCGGATAACGAAACCGATACCGCCTGGTTGCAACGCCAGATTGATGACGGTGAAGCTTATTCCAAAGTCTTGCAGGAGTACGCCGACGAAATCCTGCGTGCGCAAAACAAGTTGATACAAATTCAGGAAGAGAGTGGAATTACGATTGGTGAATTGAAAGAAATCAATCGCCGCATGTCGATTGGCGAGGCGAAGGCGCGTCGTGCGAAAAAAGAAATGGTGGAAGCCAACCTGCGTCTGGTTATCTCTATCGCGAAAAAATATACCAACCGTGGTCTGCAGTTCCTGGATCTAATTCAGGAAGGTAACATCGGTTTGATGAAAGCGGTGGACAAGTTTGAATACCGCCGTGGCTATAAGTTTTCAACTTATGCTACCTGGTGGATTCGTCAGGCCATTACCCGTTCTATCGCCGACCAGGCGAGAACCATCCGCATACCGGTGCACATGATTGAGACGATTAATAAGCTCAACCGTATATCTCGGCAGATGCTCCAGGAAATGGGTCGCGAGCCTACACCGGAAGAACTGGCGGAACGCATGGATATGCCGGAAGACAAGGTTCGCAAGGTGTTGAAGATTGCCAAAGAACCGATTTCCATGGAAACGCCTATTGGCGATGATGAAGATTCACGTTTGGGTGATTTCATTGAGGATGCAAACATTCTGTCACCGGTGAATTCCGCGACCTTCGAAGGCCTGCGTGAAGCCACACTGGCTGTGCTCGATAGTTTGACTGCTCGTGAAGCTAAGGTTTTGCGCATGCGTTTTGGTATCGATATGAATACGGACCATACGCTGGAGGAAGTGGGCAAGCAGTTCGACGTAACGCGTGAGCGGATTCGTCAGATTGAAGCGAAAGCCCTGCGTAAGCTGCGTCATCCCAGCCGCTCTGATCCATTGCGCAGTTTTATCGACGGCGAAAGTTCGTCTTCATAAGACGCACTGATTTTAAGCTCGAAACAAAAGCCATGCCTAAAAAGCATGGCTTTTTTGTTCATAAATCACTGGAATACTGTTAAAATCCTGCGTCACGGGCCTGTAGCTCAGTTGGTTAGAGCAGGGGACTCATCAAAAAAAGGTGCGTTCATACCGAAAGGTATGAAATGAACGGGATGAATTCAGGGAAACCTTACCAACTCTTTGTAATTATCTTTCTAAATCAAAGAGGCTGATGGCAATCCTGAGCCAAGCCGGTTGTACACATCCGGAAGGTGCAGAGACTACCTGAGAACTGTCCATTTTTTAATGCAATAATTTTTGTTGTAATAGAAAAATGGCAAAGCGTTCTTAATAACAGGCAAGAGCGTCCCGCACCCTAGCAATACGATGTTTTTGTTGCGGGTGATGAGATAGTCCACTCCCATCAGAAATGATGAGATAAAGTGAATCCCTTGGTCGTAGGTTCGAGTCCTACCGGGCCCACCATCCTTTCCTTTAATACCCACAATGTGTGCATGAAAGCATAGCATGTCCGCTTTGGGCAATTTACGGGTTACATAAACCCAAAATTGGTCCGCTCAACTAGTTTCCTTCCTGCTAGCACCAGCTTTTAGTGTTGAAAATTGAAGGATAGTAATATGACTGCTGGTACTTACAGTGATGACGGCAGGTATGGGTGGTTAGATGGCCTTTAATAACAATATTATGAACGTCAGAATCATGCTTATTGCAGACATACCGGAGAAATCCTAATAAGTCTACTCGCAACTAATTAAGCAGACATTGGAAGTGGAGTAGTTTGGGGCAACTTACGTTTCTATCCTACGACCAGTTCATGGAGCTTACCAAAATTTATTGTTATATTCTTAATTCGCTGTATTTGTGGACAAACTATGCTTTCAGAAAGGCGGATAGTCTACGGTTTCATGCACACATACTGGCAGACCCCTCCATTTTTTTTCTTACATGCTATTTTCGTGTGAAGTAAAATAACGAAATGAATTAGCAGCAATAATTATTTGAGATAAGGATCCATACTGAATCAATTTTTAGTATCAGGTATGTGAACTATTTACCTTGTGATCACCTCGTGCAGTAATGGATAATTTTCTCCCGTAGCAACACCTATAATAATTAAAACATGGGAGAATAATAACAATGAACTATTTTCGTTTTGGTCTTTCCGTAGTTGTCGTATTTCTTTCCACTTCGGTCAACGCGACTCTGATATTTTCTGAATACGTTGAAGGTTCCAGTTACAATAAGGCATTGGAAATTTACAACTTGGGTAGCACTGTAGATTTTGGTAGTGATACGTATGCTATCGAAATTTATGCTAACGGATCAGAGACGCCGTCATATTCACTGAACTTAACTGGCATGTTGGCGGAAAATTCCGCTTTCGTGGTCGGCAACAGTCGGGCTGGCGAATCCATACTGTCAGTCGCCAATCAATTATCCGGCAGCCTCAACTTTAACGGCGATGACGCCGTGGTACTTATGCATAACGGCAGTATTCTTGATCGTATTGGGCAAGTCGGATTCGATCCAGGTGCGGAATGGGGTGCGGGTGTGACTTCCACTCAGGATAACACCTTGCGTCGCCGTCAGGACATAGTGCTGGGTGATGTCAACGCGATGAATAGTTTTGATCCCGTTATGCAGTGGACAGGCTATGCGCAAAACAGTTTTTCTGATCTGGGACAGCATAGTGTATACACAGCGCCAACAAATGATGACTTACAAGCGGTGTCTGTGCCGGCACCGGGTTCACTAATACTGATGCTGGTCGGTATGCTCGGGTTACTGGTCGCCAAGCGGCCAATTGCAGCCGCTTAAAATTTATTTAAAGCAATTCAAATGTATGCCGCTAAGTCTATTGCGGAAGCTAGCGTCGAGATTTGTGATTGCTTGTTTATATAATAAACAATTCCACTTATCTTGCGCATCCTATTTCTGCTAAGACATCGAAAAGTCTGTGCTATTGGACGATCGGCATAATGGGAAAATCAAACAAGGACACACAATTGGATGATCTGCAGCGGTTGATCGAGGATATCGAGAAAGTGCGTATCAAACCGCGCATGTCACCCAAATTTAAAAGCTGGCACCGGGAAACCCTGGAAACCCTGGAGCGGGTATTTGGTCGCAGGTCACGTCAGGTAAAAGACTTCGAAACCATTCGCTACAATCTGGCAACGTTTTCTAACAAAACTCCGGAAAGCAAGTTTGAAGAAGCGTTCCAGCAAGGGCTGATGAATGCTGCGATTATGCTATCGGCTGCGGTAAAAGAGCTGAAAAAAGGAGATGCCGGATCGAGTGCAAAGTCGGAAGCGGCACCTGCAGCGCAACGTGTCCCGGAAACTCCGGTACCAGCAGCGGCGCCTTCAATCCGGGAACCTGCGGCTTCACCCAATCCTACATCGGCACCAGTTGCTAAAGAGCCACCCTCTATTGTTAAACGGGCGATGACAGCGTCCGGCAACAAAATCTTTATTGTCTATGCCAATGATATCGGTATGAAGGATGAGGTGTCGATGTTTCTTTCAAAAATGGGCGTATCAACAATCATGCTCAAAGAGAGTGCTGATAGTGGTGTAAGTCTTATCGATGAGCTGGAAAAGCATGATAACGTGCACTATGCCATTGTTATGTTAAATCCCGATGCCTCCGGCATTTCTGAAAACACGGTCTATGAACTGGGTTTGATCGTTGGCCGGCTGGGCAGGAATCGCGTTTGTGGTTTGGTGAAAGAATATATCGGCATACTGGCCAACTATAGCGGCATTTCCTATGTGCCAGTTGATCCAGCGGGCGCCTGGAAATTTCTGTTGATAAAACAGTTAAAAGATGCTGGGTTTAATATCGACGCCAATCTTGCCCTGTAACAACATGTGCCTATAACAAAATGTAACGGTCTTAGCTGGCTTTTTTACTTTTCGGCTGACTCTTCACGCTGTTCAGCCAGGTGATGATAGGCTTCCATTGCTCGACATCATGTTCCACAGACGATTGCCGCAAATCGAATATTCCCAAGCCACGATCTGATGCACGAATATAGTTTTGTGTATCACGTAAAGAGGCAATGATTGGAATTTTCAAACTCTTTAAAAATGCCTGCAGTTTGTCATAGCCGGTAGAATTCTCTTTGACACGATTGGCAACCAGGCCGATTTTGGTTTGCTCACGCGACACCTTGCCCACCAGTAACAGTTCCTGGATATATTTGGCACCGGCACGGATGTCGATGGGAGAAGGCAGGACTGGTAATAAAATAGTTTCCGCGCGTCTCACCATGGCTGTTAACTCACGACCCATAACTCCGGCGTTGACATCGAAAATGACTATCTCGGTTCCACTCGGAACGCGCAATGGATTATTTACGGCATCAAGTCCGGTAATTGGCGGACGATTTTCATCCCGCTTCAATAACCAGTCGAGGCTGGATAGTTGGGGATCAAAATCTGCAAGCACCACATTTCTGCCTTTCTTGGCGTAGTGACTGGCGATATTGGTCGCGATGGTGGTCTTGCCGCAGCCACCCTTGGCGTTTAATACCATAATCCTGCGCATGCTTGTTCTAACCCAATCTGATTGATAACAACTAAATAATTAAATCGATACCCATTAAATATCGGCTCTAACTGCTGTCGAATTAATGACTTAATTCACAAATCTAAGATAAATTGTCGAGAATCCCCAGAGACTCCCATAAGTTATCGACTTTTTTACGAATTTCTTCAGTCATGGTGATAGGACGGCCCCATTCGCGGCTGGTTTCGCCGGGCCATTTATTGGTGGCATCCAGGCCCATTTTGGAGCCCAGACCGGAGACGGGTGAGGCAAAATCAAGATAATCAATGGGCGTGTTGTCAATGATGGTGGTGTCGCGGCCGGGATCCATGCGCGTGGTCATCGCCCAGATGACATCTTTCCAGTCGCGGGCATTCACATCGTCATCCACCACGATGACAAACTTCGTATACATGAACTGGCGCAGGAAAGACCACGCCCCCATCATCACCCGTTTCGCATGACCCGGATATTGTTTTCTCATGCTGATGATTGCGACGCGATAGGAACAGCCTTCCGGTGGCAAATAAAAATCCACAATTTCCGGAAACTGTTTTTGCAGAATGGGGATAAATACCTCGTTCAGCGCCACACCAAGTATTGATGGTTCATCGGGCGGTCGGCCGGTATAGGTGCTGTGATAGATGGGACTGTCGCGATGGGTGATGCGTTCTATGGTAAACACGGGAAAGCGTTCCACTTCGTTGTAGTAACCGGTGTGATCACCGAATGGACCTTCGTCAGCCAACTCGTCAGGATGGATCACGCCTTCCAGCACAAATTCGGCGGATGCAGGTACTTGCAGTTCTGAACCTATGCACTTGACCACTTCAGTTTTGCCGCCACGCAACAAGCCGGCAAACGCGTACTCCGACAAAGTGTCCGGCACCGGTGTCACGGCGCCCAGTATAGTGGCCGGATCGGCGCCTAATGCCACGGCAACTGGAAAGGGTTCACCGGGATGTGCTTTAGACCATTCACGAAAATCCAGCGCGCCACCACGATGCGCCAGCCAGCGCATAATCACTTTGTTTCTACCAATCACTTGCTGGCGATAGATGCCCAGGTTCTGGCGTTCCTTGTGCGGACCTTTGGTAACCACTAATGCCCAGGTAATTAGCGGGCCAGCATCTTCCGGCCAGCAGGTTTGAATAGGCAGTTGGGAAAGGTCGACATTATCGCCTTCGATCACATGACTCTGGCAGGGCGCGGATTTGACAACCTTTGGTGCCATGTTGAGGACCTGTTTGAACACCGGCATCTTCTCCCAGGCGTCTTTCATTCCTTTGGGTGGTTCGGGTTCCTTCAAAAAGGCCAGTAACTTGCCCACTTCCCTCAAGGCTTCGACGGAGTCTTCGCCCATGCCCATGGCCACGCGTTCTGGTGTGCCAAACAGGTTTGCCAATACTGGAAAACGTGAACTTTTGGCGTTTTCAAATAAAATGGCGGGACCACCGGCGCGTAAGGTGCGATCACAGATCTCGGTCATCTCGAGATACGGATCAACTTCCTGTGAAACCCGCTTCAGCTTGCCGCTGGTTTCCAGTTGGCCAATGAAGTCACGCAGATCCTTGTATTTCATGCTGTGTATAGGATGATTATTGGTATTGGATTGTCGGTGTAACCCAGCGAAAGTCCCGTTGAGCGCACTGCTATTAGCGGTATTGTGGCATAATCACCATTAAACATGAACCGATATCTGAAAGTTTGTAGCATGATCATAGTTAGCTGTCACAGGCGGACGGGGATATAAAACTACAAGGTTTAACTTTGACGTTGAACATCAAGGCCAGCCATTTATGTCATTTTTTGCAAACGACTAAACAGGAATTTGATCTATGACTCGTCGATTACTTAATCGCAAAGAAAGCAAGATTCATGACTTACTAGTAGAGATGAGTCATGCCACCAGTAGCGCAATTGTTGATGCGCTACACTGTTTTCAATCACATGACCAGGCGCTGGCACAGAGTATCATCGCCAGTGACAAAGCCATTAACCGACTGCAACATCAGGTTGAGGATGAATGCGTTAGCGCCATCGCTTTGTATCAACCTGTTGCAAGTGACTTGCGGGATTTAATATCCGATACCTTTATAGCAATTGAACTTGAACGTATCGCCGACCACGCGGCGGATATTGCGCGCATTGTGCTAAAAATGCACGCGGCACCACAGGCTGGTTTTGTTAATGCCATCACTCGCATGGGGGAACAATGCCAAAGCATGTTAGAGCGCGCCATGTCGGCGTATGCAACATGCAACGATCAACAAGCGCGTGAAGTTGCTGCAGAGGATGATACTGTTGATAGCGCTGAACAGCAGCTTACCAATGATGTATTGGCTTATATGGGGAATAATGCGGAAGAATCCATTTGCTGTTCGCAGGTCTTGTGGGTGGCTCACAATCTGGAACGGATCGCAGACCGGACAACCAATATTGCCGAGCGGGTGATATTTATGTCCACTGGGGAAAATGTGGACTTGAATTGTTGATTCGGGAACTAGTACAGGGCCTCGTCGCCGTGTTTTTTCCTCACCTTGTAATCCACCAATACAAAGCCCATGAGGATGCCGATAATCAGGGTAACCGCCAGGCTCAATACCAGCCAGGTGTAAAAACTCACTGAGGAGCTCGTACTATAGAGCGGCTGACTGGCTGCGCTGTCGCCGAACTGGTTTTGATTACTGTATATTGGTGCAGTTTTCAGCATCTCGTCCAGCTGTTGTTGGGTTTTATCCAGCTGTTCTTCCAGGTTGGCGACGTTGATTTTTAACTCCGCGATGGAGATGTCTTTAAGTTTTAAATTGTGCTCCAGAGTGTTTTCCGTGGTTTCGTTTTCTTTCAACTTGCTGCGTAACCAGTCTACGGTTTGTGCCTCTTTGCGCAGTTCCTGCATGTCCAGCAGGCGGGTTTCGTAATCATGGATTTTATCCTGCGCAGCTTTGTATTTTGCAGTTAATTGCAGGTAATCAATTTGGGTGGGTTTTTCGTTGCTGAGATATTTGGATTCCACCCAGCCTTGAAGATCATCCTGGGTGCGTATCTGGCTATAACCCTGTTCTTTTGCTACCACCTCTACGACGGTACCGGTAGGCAGGGATTTGATATGCTCGCCTTTGGCGAACGGTTCAGTATGAACATCGATAGAAATCTTGTCGGTGATATAAAGCGTTTCGGCTGTCGCAACCGAAGAGCCTAGAACTATCCCCAATAAAAAAAACAATGCAACTACCAAACGAGAGTTGAGATCGCCCATCATCCCATTCCTTTCTATTGACGCGTTATACGTAAAACAGCAAAGACTACATTGCTCGTCAGTTATTATTTTTGTGAGTACTGCGTTACTAAGACACTACTTCCAGAATACTGCTGAGATTTGTAATTATTGTGAGCTATGCCGCAATTCCACTATGTCGTAGCAAGGCATCAATGGTAGGTTCGCGGCCTCTGAATTCCACGAACAGTTCCATGGGTTCCCGTGAACCCCCTTGCTCCAAAATAGCGTGAAGAAACTCTTCTCCCGTTTGGCGATTAAAAATCCCCGTTTCTTCAAATTTGGCAAAGGCGTCGGCAGACAATACTTCAGCCCATTTATAACTGTAGTAACCCGCGGCATAACCGCCGGCGAAGATATGGGTGAAGCTGTGTTGAAATCGGTTGTAGCTAGCAGGCGTAATAACAGCAACTTCCTGCCTGACCTCGTTCAACGTGTCCTGAATCCGATCACCGATGGCAGGATCGTATTCCATATGCATTCGAAAATCAAACAGGGCAAATTCCAGCTGTCGAACCATTTGCATGCCTGACTGAAAGTTTTTTGCGGCAGTCATTTTTTCGAATAAATCGCTGGGCAATGATTCGCCGCTTTGATAATGACGGGCGATAAGATCGATAGATTCCTTCTCCCAGCAGAAATTTTCCATAAACTGGCTAGGCAGTTCCACCGCATCCCACGCCACGCCATTGATACCGGACACGCTGATATAGTCCACTTGCGTTAACATGTGATGCAAGCCATGGCCGAATTCATGGAACAGGGTTAGCACTTCGTTATGGGTGAATAATGCAGGATTATCACCAATAGGTGGCGAAAAATTACAGGTCAGATATGCCACGGGAGTCTGGATGTCATGGTTTTGTTTTTTTCGACCGATGCATTCCGCCATCCAGGCGCCTCCCCGTTTATTGGCGCGCGCATAAAGATCAATAAAAAACCTGCCGCGCACCTGATTGTGATCATCAGAGATTTCAAAAAATTTGACGTCTTTGTGCCAGGTTTCGACGTTGTCGACCTGTTTGATGTGCAGACCATATAAGCGTTTGACGATTTCAAATAAACCACCAAGCACCACCGGTTCTGGGAAATAGGGTTTTAGTTCTTCCTGGGTAATAGCGTATTCATGCTGGCGTAATTTTTCGGAATAATAGGCAATGTCCCACGGCTGCAGTGTTTCTATGTTGTGATGTTGCCGGGCATACTGTTTTACAGCATCCAGGTCCTTTTGCGCATAGGGTCTGGAACGTGCCGCCAGGTCATGTAAAAAGTGTATGACCCTGTCGGTGGAATCCGCCATTTTGGTGGCCAGAGAATATTCCGCATAATTATTGAAATCCAGTAACAGTGCCAGTTCATGGCGTAGCGCGAGAATCTCTGCCATGATTTCACTATTATCCCATTTACCAGCATCTGGACCCTGGTCCGAGGCGCGCGTGACGTAGGCATCATGCATTTCCTTGCGTAATTCGCGGTCATCTGCATAACTCATTACCGCGTAATAACTGGGAAAATCCAGGGTCAACATCCAGCCGGAATGCTGGTTGTGTTCTGCAGTCTGTTTTGCCATGGCTTTGGCGGAATCTGGCAAACCGGCCAATTGTGCTTCATCTGTGATGATTTTTTTCCAGGCATTGGTGGCGTCCAGCACATTGTCGGAGAACGTCGAAGTGAGTTTGGATAATTGCTGCTTGATGGCCTTGAAGCGTTGTTGTTTTTCCGCCGGTAAATCAATACCCGATAAATGAAAATCGCGCAGTGCATCATTAATCGTTTTCTGTTGGGCGATGTTCAGTTGAACAAATTCGCTACCCTTTTTAATGGCGTAATAGGCGTTAAAAATGCGTTTATCCTGGGAAAGCTCGGTATGAAATTCGGTGATTTTAGCGAGACAGTTATTGTATGCCGTGCGTAACGCGGCATTGTTCATCACCGCATTTAAATGACTTACCGGCGACCACACCTTATTGATGCGGTCCTGAATATTTTCCAGCGGCTCGATAAAGTTGTCCCAGGTCGCGTCACGGATATGCGTCGCTAATTGATCAATTTGTTGCTTGCTTTCGCTTAGTAATTGCTCAATTGCCGACTCCACGTGATCGGGATGAATCTGCGAGAAGGGCGGTAGCCCCTGGAATTCCAGTAACGGATTGCTCATTTAATGCTCTCTATTTTTGGTTATATTAAATAAATCAATGAGTTGATAACCATTGCTTCAGTTCGACATACCGCCTTACGAAGCACAAGATTTCTCTAGCATCGACAATGCCAGATTATTTTTGCTGGTCGTTAATTCCTGTGACCAACACGACACGAAAGGGTTTCTATCCTGTCATCTATCATTTGCGTTACAGTGTCATCACGCAACGCAATCCGTATCAATATTGTTGCTATAACGATGGCGGAGCTACCCTGGATTTTAGCCGAGGTGAAAGTGGTCACGATTACTGATGATGAAGACAAACATACTTATTACAAACTTACGCCGGACACGGTGCTGGATGCCGTGGAGGCGCTGGGTTTGATTCCCAACGGTCGCTTGTTAGCGTTAAACAGTTATGAGAATCGCGTGTACCAGGTTGGTGTTGAAGATCAACGGCCGGTGGTTGCGAAATTTTATCGGCCGGGCCGCTGGACGAATGATGCGATTATCGAAGAGCATCGTTTTACTCAGGCGCTGGCAGAGGCGGAAATTCCGGTGATTCCGCCCCTGACTTTTAACAATACTGAAACCACACTGCATGAACACGGCGGCTTTCGTTATGCGGTTTATCCTAATTGTGGTGGTCGCTGGCCGGAACTGGACAATCTCGACAATCTTTTGTGGATTGGCCGTTTCATCGGCCGCATTCATGCACTGGGCAAGGCGAAAGATTTTCAACATCGTCCGCGCGTTGATATTGAAAGCTACGGCTGGGCGTCACTGCGTTATTTGATGGATAGTCAGATGGTACCGGAGGAGATCCGGGAGGCTTATCGTGTTATCGCTGAACAGGTGCTACAAAAGGCGGAAACCAAATTTCGTGTGGCAAGTGATGTGCAGTATTTCCGTATTCATGCAGATTGCCACCCAGGAAATATTTTATGGACTGATGAAGGTCCACACTTTGTGGATTTTGACGATGCGCGCATGGGGCCCGCAGTGCAGGATATCTGGATGCTGTTGGCAGGCGATCGTCGAACTATGACCGAGCAACTAAGCGAAGTATTGGAAGGATACACCGAGTTTTGTGATTTTAATTCAGTGGAGCTGCATCTGCTGGAAGCGCTGCGCACCCTGCGCATGATCCACTATTCTGCCTGGCTGGCCAAACGCTGGGACGATCCCAGCTTCCCGCAAAATTTTCCCTGGTTCAACAGCCAGCGCTACTGGGAAGAGCAAATACTCGCATTAAAGGAGCAGCTGGCTATCATGGACGAGGAGCCATTGGTGTGGCATTAATGCTACATTGTTTTAATATGAACAGCATTTTTAAGCACCTGTAAAAGCCACGTTACAAAAACGGCCAGTGTGGATGATCGACGGTAAACATTACCTCTATTGCGTAAATGAAAAAGACAGGGTGAGTGGCGCGGGACTGGAATTAACGAATGTCGATGAATAACAAAACAAACAGCCAGGAAATTTTCTAGTATGAGTAAACAATATGATTTGATTGCCATCGGCGGCGGTAGTGGTGGGTTGTCAGTGGCGGAACGGGCTGCGGAATACGGTGCGCGTTGTGCGGTGATTGAAAAGGGTTTGATTGGTGGAACCTGTGTTAATGTCGGTTGTGTTCCCAAAAAAGTTATGTGGTACGCGTCTGACATGGCCTATGCGTTAAAAAACGCGGCTGACTATGGATTTGACATAAGCTTGAATGGTTTTCACTGGCAAAAGCTCATTAAAGGGCGTCAGGGCTATATTAGCGGCATTAATAATTGGTATCACGATTACCTCAAGGAAAACAAAATCGACGAAATTACGGGCTCTGCGAGCTTTGTAGACGCTAATACGCTAGATGTGAATGGTGAAACCTATTCTGCGCCGCATATTGTGATCGCGCCCGGCAGCACGCCTATCATTCCCGAGATACCTGGTGGGGATATTGGTATCACCTCTGATGGTTTTTTTGCATTGCATGAGCAACCCCGTAAAGTCGCCATTGTGGGTTCCGGTTATATTGCAGTCGAACTCGCCGGGGTGTTGAATGCACTGGGTTCAGAAGTGACGCTGTTAGTCAGAGGACATCATGTACTGAGTCATTTTGATATCCTGTTGCGCGAAATTCTCATGAAAGAACTATTGTCCTGCGGGATCAACGTAATCACCAACACCAGCGTGGAAAGTGTGACAAAAACCAATGGCAACGATATTCACCTCAGTTGCAACAACAATCAGCACTATGACGGATTCGACACTCTATTGTGGGCGATCGGACGCAAACCCAATATTGAAGGCTTGAACCTGGAAACAATCGGTGTGGAGCTCACTGAGCGGGGCAATATCAAGGTGGATGATTACCAGAATACCAATGTGCCCGGCATTTACGGTCTGGGTGATGTTACCGGCATGGTTCCGTTGACGCCGGTTGCTATCGCTGCGGGGCGTCGCCTGGCCGATCGGCTTTTTAACCAACAAGCTGATCGTCGTCTGGATTATCACAATATACCGACGGTCATCTTCAGTCATCCGCCGGCCGGTACCATTGGCTTGAGTGAAGAGGAAGCCCGTAAAAAATTTGGTAACGATGCGGTGAAGGCTTATCAAACTTCGTTCACACCCATGGCTTATGCATTTGCCACGCATCAACCAAAAACTGCGATGAAGCTGGTCACAGCGGGTGCTGAGGAAAAAGTGGTTGGGTGTCACATTATCGGTACCGGTGCCGATGAAATGTTGCAGGGATTCGCTGTAGCCATCAAGATGGGGGCCACCAAGGCAGATTTTGATAATACGGTTGCTATACATCCCACCAGCGCCGAAGAACTGGTCACCATGCGCTAACTATCATCCAGCAGAAACTCATGACGATTCGTTCCTTTCAGGGTATAGCTCCGTCCATTGCCGATTCGGTTTATGTAGACGAGACCGCGCTGGTCATTGGTGATGTAACCATTGGTGATCATAGTTCCATCTGGCCGATGACCGTGGTGCGCGGAGATGTGAATAAAATTACCATTGGCAACAACACCAATATCCAGGATGCCTGCGTACTGCACGTGACACACAAACGCCAGCAGCAGCCGGAGGGTTTTGCATTGCACGTAGGTAATAACGTGACAGTGGGTCACAAAGTTATCCTACACGGATGTGTCATTGAGGATAATTGCCTGATCGGCATGGGCAGTACCATCATGGATGGTGCCGTGGTGCATTCCCATGTGCTGGTGGGGGCGGGCAGCCTGGTATCGCCAGGCAAGGAGCTGGAAAGCGGCTATCTATATCTTGGCAGTCCCGTCAAAAAACTGCGTGCCTTAACTGACGAAGAGCGCGCCTGGATTGATTATTCAGCGACACATTACAAAAAATTAAAAAATCGCTATATGTAATAACCAACATAGAATAATCAACTGCAATAATTAATCCATTAAATCTCCATACTCACGCCACAATCATTGGGCACAATCGCCGGAAGTACCACGCGCAACGACCAAAAATATGTGGTACCGAAACGCCAAGGATCAGGAGGCATGTATGGATATTTATATTGGAAATTTGCCGGCTCAGTTAAAGCCTGCCGAACTCAGGAAGGTTGTTAACTACGTATTATTCCCCCAAAACTTCAGGGATCTCGTCAAGCGCATCGTCAAGAACAAGGATAGAATTGCCCATAGCGAGTTTGACGTCATCGACAAAACACTCGGCGATCAATCCGTGCGTTATGCGCGGGCGGTAATCCAGCCGGATTACGTTGCGCGCCGGGTACTACAGCGACTGAATCATCTTACCTTTCAGGGTACTTCCTTGCGGGCACGTGAATACGTAACTCGTAATCCGGTTAATGAACGGCGTCGTAAGCAGAATAAGAATCTCTTCGCGGTTGAGGTGTATAACCGGCGTGTGGCTGAGCGCCGGAAATTTTCTAACGTGTCGTAATTAGTGGCTGGCGCGCAATTGCTGGATCACCGAGGTGGTATCTGGCTTCACGTTGCGCCAGATAAAAAACGACTCGGCAGCCTGTTCCACTAACATACCCAGGCCATCACTGATGTGGCCGGCATTGTTTTTCTGAGCCCATTGCAGAAACAGTGTCGGTTCACGGCCATACATCATGTCATATACCATTGCTGCATGAGCAATTGTGGATGTTGCTAGTGGTGGCAAATCCCCTTGCAGGCTGGCGGATGTGGCATTAATTACTACATCAAACTGCTCACCTTCCAGCGCCGAGAAACTTTTGGCGTCAATGTTGCCTTCATTGGCAAACTGCTGCACCAGTTCGTGGGCACGATCCATCGTACGATTGACAATTGTGAGCCGCTGCGGCTGTTGTTCAAGTAGTGGTGCGATGACACCACGTGCTGCACCACCGGCCCCCACCAGCAACAGTTTCTTATTGCCAAGTGGAATGCCAAGATTGTGTGTCAGGTCGCGTACCAGGCCAATACCATCAGTGTTGTCGCCGAACAAGCCGCCCTCAGATAAAGGTTTCAGAGTATTCACCGCGCCGGCCAGTTGGGCGCGTTCGCTCAGTGTATTCGCCAGTTGCCAGGCTTCCTGTTTGAACGGCACGGTGATATTCAGCCCTTTGCCACCGCTGGCAAAAAAATTTCCGACCGCCTGCTCAAATCCGCCGGGATCCACCTGGATAGCGCGGTAGCGAATGTTTTGCCGAGTTTGTTCTGCGAATAAGGTGTGAATTTGTGGTGACTTACTATGCGCAATGGGATTACCCATCACGGCGTATTCGTCCGGTTCGCTATCAAAGTCGAATAAATCTGACATAAGGTGTGTTATTCAATATTAGCCAAACCAGGCTTTTAGTAACAGAAAAAACACAATAGACAATATCGCGCCGGCCGGCAAGGTTATAATCCAGGACATGATAATGGTGCGAATTACTTTTAAATTGAGTGCCGCAATACCACGCGCCAAACCCACACCGAGTATTGCCCCCACCAGGGTATGGGTTGTGGATATTGGTAGCCCGGTACCGGATGCCAGTACTACCGTAGTTGCCGCAGCGAGGGTCGCGGCAAATCCTCGACTGGGGGTTAGTTGCGTGATGCCACTACCCACCGTAGCTATGACCTTGTGACCATATGTCAATAAGCCGACAACAATACCCGTCGCACCCAGTAGCAATACCCATATCGGCAGCACAGATTTTTGTGCCACCTGGCCACTATGTTCCACTATGCTGACGACCGCGGCCAATGGTCCAATGGCATTGGCAACGTCGTTCGAACCGTGCGCGAAGGCCATGGCGCAGGCGGTGGCGATCATCAATACGCCAAAAACTTTTTCGACATTGGCGAAATGAAAGTCACGTTCCGCAGCGGGATCAAACTTCAGGCGGTTAATATATAAGATGCCTATCAGCATCACGGCCAGGCCCACGACACCGGCCAGTCCATAGTTCTGTGTAGCAGACAAAGTGATGCCCACATGTTTCAGCCCTTTGAACAAGGTCACCAGGGCGATAATAAAACCCACCAGAAACATGTAAAAGGGCACATAACGTTTAGCGCTAGTTAACGGATTGTCGGCGCTGAGTATCAGGCGCTGAACACTGACAAACAACGCAAACGCGATACTTCCTGCCAATACCGGTGATACCACCCAGCTCATGGCAATAGAGCCCACCTTTCCCCATTTCACGGCTTCAAAGCTGAGTGCGACAATGCCAAAACCAACAATGGCGCCAACAATCGAATGGGTGGTCGATACCGGCCAACCCAGCTTTGATGCTATTAACAACCAGACTGCTGCTGCCAGCAACGCCGCCAGCATCCCCCACACTAATATTTCAGGATTGCTTGCGGCCAATTGTGCATCGATGATGCCTTTACGGATGGTGGCAGTGACCTGGCCGCCAGCGAGAAAAGCACCACTGAATTCAAATATTGCAGCGATCAGTATGGCCTGTTTGATAGTGACGGCGCCGGAACCGATGGAGGTTCCCATGGCGTTGGCCACGTCGTTGGCGCCCACACCCCACGCCATGAACAAGCCAAATGCGCATGCCAGAATGATATAGGTAGTACCATAATCCATGGAAAGTTAACCTTGTTTGCCAGGGCTGTTCTGATTATGTTGCGCCCTGGTCTTTATTTTTATAGCAGTTCTACTGTGATGCTCTAACGTGCCAGCATTAACTCCAGTCGGCTTCCTACGCGTTGTGCGCGGTCAGCCAGTTCCCCGATCCAGTCGATGATTTTATACATGAAAATGACGTCGATGGGGGGTAGCTCTTTTTCCAGTTTGAAGATTTCTGCACGAATCTGTATCTGGATGCGGTCAGTATCGCCCTCTATGTCATCCAGTTCGTTAATCATGGTTTCAACGACTTTGACTTCTTTACCGCTGAATCCCGTTTCCACCAGCTCATCAAACTCATCAATGGCTTTGCAGGCCTGTTCCGAAGCGTCAATGGAACGCTGAATATACTGTTTGAGAGTATTTGCTATCGGATCGGGAAATATCATTTTGCGACCAGTTATCAGCCCGGCGATATCTTTCGCCTTGTTAGCTATTTTATCCTGCATGGCCAGGACTTCCAGCAGATCACGGCGGGATACCGGCATCAGCAGACTATTAGGCAATTGCAGGCGCAGCTCACGTTTCAATTCATCGGCTTTGTTTTCAAGACGGGAGATTTCTCGTTGCAGTACGCTCACATTCTCCCAGTCGTTGGCCAGCACGGCATTGAAAAAGGGTATTAAATGGCTAACGCATTCATGGGCAGCGTGCATATGATCCTGTAGGGGCTTAACAGGAGACCGTCCAAATAAACTGGATATCATGCTGCGCGCCATTATGCGGTCTCCTTTCTCTTTGGAATTACGCTATTCAAACGTATTAGCCGGCTTCTTTCAACCATTGAGCAACGGTTTTGGCATAGTATGTTAAAATGCCATCGGCACCGGCCCGTTTGAATCCCAGCAAGGCCTCCATGACGACGGCCTGTTCATTTAGCCAGCCATTTTGTGATGCCGCCTTTAGCATGGAGTATTCGCCACTGACGTGGTATGCAAAAGTTGGCACGCCAAATTGCTGTTTAACACGATACACAATATCAAGATAGGGCATACCGGGTTTAACCATCACCATATCCGCACCCTCTTCCAGATCTAGGCCTACTTCCCATAACGCTTCATTGGTATTAGCCGGATCCATTTGATAAGTATATTTGTTACCCGCGCCCAGGTTTGTGGCCGAGCCTACGGCATCACGGAACGGACCATAAAAACTGGACGCATATTTGGCGGAGTACGCCAGAATGCGGGTATAGATATACTGATTTTTTTCCAGGGCGTTGCGGATTGCACCAATGCGGCCGTCCATCATGTCCGAGGGGGCCACTATATCCGCTCCTGCTTGGGCATGGGAAACGGCCTGTTTAACGAGCACCTCCACGGTTTCGTCATTTAACACATAGCCGGTATCATCGATCAGTCCATCCTGGCCGTGAGTAGTGAAAGGATCCAGGGCAACATCGGTAATGATACCCAATTCCGGTTGCGCCTGTTTTAATGCCCGAACGGCACGTTGCGCGAGTCCTTCCGGATTATACGCTTCGCGCGCATCTTCCGACTTTTTATCTTCACCCACTACGGGAAACAATGCGATGGCGGGAATACCCAATTGCACAAGCTGCTCTGCTTCTTTTAATAGTTCGTCGATACTGACGCGTTCGACACCCGGCATGGAGTCGACTTTTTGCCGCTGGCCTTTGCCTTCAATGATAAACAGGGGGTAGATCAGGTCATCAACGGTCAGCTGTGATTCACGCATTAAGCGGCGACTGAAATCATCCCGGCGCATGCGGCGCATGCGAATGGCAGGCATGGAACGTTGGGTACGGTCAAAACTGGACAATGGATTCTACTCCTATCTGCGGAATAAAGATTTAATTTATCGATTTTACACCGTTTTCGGTGTCGGTTGAGGGTTAGGATACTGCAAAATGGATGTTTGGCAAAAAAATTGGGGAGGAATCACAAAAAATTAAGGGTGTACCGAAGTACACCCTTAATTTGAAAGTAGTAATTGGCTTGTGACCCCAATATTCCGGGGTCACTTAGCTGATTATCTACGTTTCTTTGCTGCTTTTTTCTTAGCTGCCTTTTTCTTCTTAGGAGCTGCTTTTTTCTTAGCTGCCTTTTTCTTCTTGGCGGCTTTCTTTTTCTTAGGTGCAGCTTTCTTCTTAGCTGCTTTTTTCTTGGTAGCTTTCTTCTTAGTAGCTACCTTTTTCTTTGTTGCTTTCTTCTTAGTGGCTTTCTTCTTAGCCGTTGCTTTTTTCTTCGCTGCCATGGTTGTGGCCTCCTTTTTCTTACGTTTGGTACTAGTACTAGTACGTTTAACAGATGTTTTGGGTGCTTCTTTGGCCTTCTTTTCGGAAGTTACTTCAGTTTCTTTAGCTTTTTCTTTTATTTTATCATCAAATGTAGTCAATTCTTGATGATTTTCCATAATTGTAGTTTTTATTTTGGATTCTTCCATTGAAATTGCAGTTCCAGTGTCCTCCTTTTGTGGTGGTGATAGTGGTAAAGCGTCAATAATTTTACACAAACCTTCAAAAATTTCTTCTATTTCACCATTGCCATCCAATGTGTACTGCTTGTTTTGGTTAGTGTAGTAGGCAATGAGCGGCGCAGTTTGCATTTCATAGACACGAAGTCGGTTGGAAATGGTCTCTTCATTGTCGTCTGCGCGGTGATGGAGGTTCCCCCCACATTGATCGCAATGATCTTCCAGTTTGGAGGGTGAAGTATAGATATTATAAACCGCGCCGCATGAATGGCAGGTGCGTCTTCCGGTAATACGCTGTATCAATAAATCAAAGTCGACATCTATTAAAATTGCGCCCTGCAATGGTTGTTGTAACCGGTTAAGCATGGAATCGAGCGCTTCAGCCTGGGGAATATTGCGGGGGAATCCATCGAGAATAAAGCCGTTTTTTGCATCCGGCTGTTGCAAGCGTTCCTCAATCATACTAAGAACAATTTGATCTGAAACCAGCTGGCCAGCATCCATCGCTGCCTTGGCCTGTAATCCCAGTGGTGTTTTGGTGGCAACGGCCTCGCGCAGCAGGTCGCCAGTTGAGATCTGTGGCACTCCGTACTTTTCGACTAGCATCTTGGCCTGTGTTCCTTTTCCTGAACCAGGCGCACCAACTAGTACGATTCTCATATGGCTACCTCTATTCCCTTAACTGCCATTTGAACTGCCATTTTTTATGTCGCGATTGTACCGGGATTTAAAAAACTGTAAAGCTACCGTTAAAAATGACTCTAAGTCAATCATTAATGGACAAAGTATTAGCAAATATTTATGGATAACGCAAAGTTTTTTGCGTGTTTGATTGCAAAAATGCTCCTTAACATGATGCGAGTGGACTTAAATGTTAAATGAAAGTAGTAAACAAAGTGTTTGATGCTGTTTAATGTGACGTAATAACGACGAATTTACGTCCTGATGCTGCCAAATTTATTGTATTAGTTCTCTGCATACCGGTATTTAATAAAAATTACTCACGACTTGCCTGCTTTTCGCAGAATCGAATCCCTTTTCCTGCAAATTTTGTTAACATCCGGTAACAAATTTAAGGAACAATCCAAAAACGCATAGTGAATCAGTTGGGCCGTGCATTTTTGTTTTGGATACAGTTGGAATTATTTAAAAAGCAAACGGAGGCGAGGTAATGGCTAAAAAGAATGCATTTTACGCGCAGTCTGGTGGAGTAACCGCAGTGATTAACGCCAGTGCATGCGGGGTAATCGAAACAGCACGAAAAAACAAAGACAAGATTGGAAAGGTATTCGCAGGACGCAATGGCATTATTGGCGCGCTAACCGAAGACTTGATAGACACCAGTAAAGATTCAACAAAGGCCATTGCTGCGTTGCGCTATACCCCGTCGGGAGCATTTGGTTCCTGCCGTTACAAGCTGAAAGGCCTGGAGGAAAATAAACGGGAATACCAACGCTTGATTGAGGTATTTGAGGCGCACAACATTGGGTATTTTTTCTATAACGGAGGCGGGGATTCCGCCGATACCTGCCACAAGGTATCCCAGCTTTCGCAACAATTGGGTTATCCAATCCAGGCTATCCACGTTCCCAAAACGGTCGATAATGATTTACCCATAACCGACAACTGCCCGGGTTTCGGTTCGGTGGCCAAGTATGTGGCAGTATCTATCCGCGAAGCCGCATTTGATGTGGCATCCATGGCGAAAACCTCCACCAAGATCTTTGTGCTGGAAGTTATGGGTCGCCATGCTGGATGGATCGCAGCAGCGGGTGGACTGGCCGCAGAAAAGGCTGGTGATGCACCGCACATCATTTTATTTCCGGAAGTGGAATTTGATGAAGCAAAATTTCTCGACAAGGTTAACAAGACAGTAAAGAAATACGGCTATTGCGCGCTGGTAGTATCAGAGGGTGTACGTAACAAGGAAGGCCAATTTCTCGCCGAAGCCGGAGGTAAAGATGCGTTCGGTCACGCGCAACTGGGCGGTGTGGCTCCCGTTATTGCTGAACTTATCAAATCCAATTTGGGTTACAAGTACCATTGGGCGGTGGCGGATTATTTGCAACGCGCGGCTCGGCATATCGCCTCTAAGACTGATGTGGACCAGGCCTATGCCGTGGGTAAAGCAGCGGTACAATTTGCCTTGAAAGGTAAAAACGCGGTGATGCCGGCCATTGTGCGCAAGTCCAACAAGCCTTATAAGTGGACGATTGGCGAAGCGGATCTGTCAAAAGTGGCCAATGTGGAAAAATTTATGCCGGAAAATTTTATTACCAAAGACGGTTTCCATATTACCCAGAAGTGTCGGGATTATCTCGAACCGCTGATCAAGGGCGAAGACTATCCGCCTTATAAAAATGGTTTGCCACAATACGTGACTTTAAAAAATGAAGCGGTGAAGAAGAAGCTGAAACCTTTTAAGATCTAGTATCTACATGTAGTGATCGGCAATGAAAAGATAGGAAATAAAAAAAAGGCCCTAATAATAATTAGGGCCTTTTTTGTTATCGCGTTGTCTGAAGTGTTTGCGTCAAATCAGCGGAGCGATTACCAGACTGACAATGGCGAGAACGTTAATCAAGATGTTCATGGAGGGCCCGGAAGTATCCTTGAAGGGGTCACCTACGGTATCACCTACCACGCAGGCTTTATGAACATCAGAGCCTTTGCCGCCAAGGTTTCCTTTTTCGACATATTTCTTGGCGTTGTCCCAGGCGCCACCGGCATTAGACATCATCAATGCCATCAGTACCCCGGATACCAATGCCCCGCCTAACAAGCCACCCAATGATTCGGGCCCTAGGGTAAATCCGACAATGGGAGGCGCTGCAACGGCTAAGACGCCTGGAGGCACCATACGTTTCAATGCAGCGGTAGTGGCAATATCAACGCAACGTGCGGTATCGGGTTTGCCTGTGCCTTCGAGCAGGCCGGGGATTTCCTTAAACTGCCGACGGATTTCCTTGATCATGTCAAATGCAGCATCGCCCACAGCAGTCATGGTCATGGAGCTCACCAGGAAGGGAAAGATGCCACCAATAAACATGCCCATTAATACTTTGGGATTCCCTAACTCCAGATTGAAGTCCGGGTTGTGTGCAGATACTGTTTCAACAAACGCTGAAATAATGGCGAGTGCCGCCAGGGCCGCCGCGCCAATAGCAAAGCCTTTACCAATGGCAGCGGTGGTGTTGCCGAGTTCATCCAGCGAGTCGGTAATGGCGCGGGTTTCTTTCCCCAATCCGGCCATCTCCGCGATACCACCGGCGTTATCAGCCACCGGACCATAAGCATCGATGGCCATGGTGATTCCAACCGTTGCCAACATGCCCACTGCCGCGATACCGACGCCGTATAATCCAACAAGCGATGTCGATACGAATATAATAGCGGCGATTGTTAACAAGGGTACCGTCACTGATTGCATGCCCACTGCCAGGCCGGTAATCATCACCGTGGCGGGTCCGGTTTCGCCCGACTCTGCGATGTGGCGCACTGGTTTACCGGAGGTGTAATATTCGGTTACCAGGCCTATGATGATACCGCCGATGGCACCAGCCAGTACCGCGCCCCATACAGAAGTGGTTACGCCGGTTGCCTGGATGACAAAAAAGGATGCGATAATAAAAATAATTGCTGCACTGATAGTTCCGATGCGCAATGCCACTTCCGGCGACTTGGTGGAAAACATCCTGACAAGGATAATGCCAAGGATAGAGCAAATGATACCCGCGGAGGCCAGAGCCAATGGCAGGAACATTAACGAGCCTCCGTCACTGGTTAATTCAGCAAGTTCAGCGGCTTTCACCGGGCTTTTTTCTGCAGCAATAATCAAGGTAGAAGCCATGGCTATGGTTGCAATAATCGATCCGCAGTAGGATTCGAAAATGTCTGATCCCATACCGGCAACATCGCCGACATTGTCGCCAACGTTATCGGCTATAACACCGGGATTGCGTGGATCGTCTTCAGGAATACCGGCTTCCACTTTACCGACCAGGTCAGCACCCACGTCGGCACTTTTAGTATAGATGCCACCACCCACACGAGAAAATAACGCAACACTGGAAGCGCCCATGCCAAAACCATGAATGATTTCTGCTGTGTGAGGATCAGTTCCAAATAACAGATAAAGCACACCAAGGCCAAGTAAGCCCATGGCTGCAACGGTCATACCCATAATAGAACCGCCATAAAACGCTACAGTTAACGCAGCGGCAGCTCCTTCATTGTGAGCGGCAGTGGTGGTTCGTACATTGGCTTTAGTTGCCGCGTACATGCCGATGTAACCAGCGGCCGCGGAACAAACTGCACCCACAGTGAAGGCCATCGATGTTTCCCAACCCAATTCGGAAACACCAAGCAGTATGATGAGTACGATGGCAAACAGCGCCAGCATGGAGTACTCGCGTTTCATAAATACCATCGCGCCGAGATGTATCTGGTCACCGATTTCGGTCACCTTACTTTCTCCAGCAGGATGCTGTTTCACCATGTTGTAAATGATGAAAGCGACGATGAGCCCGACAACGCCTAATATCGGTGGTAAATATTCAGGATTCATTGCTGTCACGACCTCCGTTGTTGTTGTTTTATGCCAGTGCGGGCTTACGTGCTATTACTCCACGCGTACCCAAAATGGTTTTTATCACTGGCTAGACGATGATGGCGGGGCTGGAATGCAAAGCTGCGGATTCCGTCCGCCTTTTATTTTGCTTATCCGTTCCTAGTAAAGTTTTGGCTATGATAACGACTCGGCGCTGAAAAATATACGCCAAAATCACCATGGAAAGCCTTCGGCGTTGACGGATGTCATGCAATTGCAAAACGCTCCCTGGTTTGTTTCGTTCCTATCGATAATGTTGGCTGATGAACGACCAAATAGGGTACAATTAGCAGCTTTTATGGCCCTGACGCACCCGTCATGACGATTTTTTCAATTTTTGGGGCTGGTTTAGTTGGTCTGCGTACCCTGAATGCTGTGCGGGATTTAGTTGATTGGAGTATGAGTAGTAATGAATTTAGATAGAGTAGGCTCGGGTAACGATGTACCCAATGAGATCAATGTCATCATTGAAATTCCTTCGCACAGCGATCCTGTCAAGTATGAAGTGGATAAAGAAACCGGCGCCATGTTTGTCGATCGCTTCATGAATACCGCTATGTATTATCCCTGCAATTATGGCTATGTGCCCCATACTCTGTCTGAGGATGGCGACCCCGTGGATGTCCTGGTGATATCGCCACATGCACTCATCAGTGGTTCGGTAATTCGCTGTCGTCCAGTAGGCATGCTGAAGATGACTGATGAGTCCGGTGTCGATGCGAAAGTTTTAGCAGTGCCGGCAGACAAGCTGAGTGTGCTGCATCGCCATGTCAAGGAGCCG
>Ga0209742_10000057_pt1 | contig 61462 bp, 52 predicted proteins | sample DeeMarSeWOR38_10_FD_187462 | JGI IMG/M metagenome (GOLD analysis project Ga0209742, IMG submission 187462) | Marine sediment microbial communities from White Oak River estuary, North Carolina - WOR-3-8_10 (SPAdes) (version 2) | ecosystem: Environmental > Aquatic > Marine > Intertidal zone >...
CTGGTCAACTCATTCACCAGGCGTCTGGCCTGCTGTGCATCCACCTCACCCACCTTGATCATATGACTGCTGAGATAGCGGGGGCTTTGCATTGTGGACGCTATCAGAAACCAGACCACGGCCATTGCCGCGCACAAGCCAAACACCGCTTCCACGCCAAACAGGCCATGCAACCACCCACCCAATACGCCGCCGAAAAAGGCGCCACCGAATTGCGAACTGGAAAACGCACCCATCGCAGTGCCTTTGCGATCAGGCGCCACCATTTTCGCCACTAACGACGGCAAGGTCGCTTCCAGGACGTTAAACGCGACGAAAAACAGGAACAACGAAAACACAATGCCGGCAATGGAATGATGCATGAATAGCAGAACGATTTCCGCCACCGCCAGGGTCATGATAGCGGCACCGAAAACTTCTTTCATGCGGCGCTTCTTTTCCGCGATGATGACAAACGGCACCATGGTCAGCATGGATAACAACATAACGGGTGCGTAAACCAGCCAGTGGTTTTCCGTACTCAGACCTGCAACGTCCCTTAATGACAGCGGCAACACGACAAACGTCGCCGTCAACATCATATGTAGCGCCAATACGCCAAAGTCCAAACGCAACAATTGGCTATCACTGAGTACTTGCCGTAGCTGTTGCGGCGCTGTCATGGTATCGCGATGAAAGGAACTCTGTACCGGACTAGGCACAATAAAATTCAACACTCCGATAGCGCATAATGCCAGAAGCGCCGTCAGCCAGAAAATGCCATCAACGCCGATCCAGTGATTGAAGATGGGACCAAGGATCAGAGAAACCATAAAAGACACGCCGATACTGATACCAATCACGGCCATCGCTGACAGCCGATGTTCTTCTCGGGTCAAATCAGCGGTCAGCGCCATAACAGCCGCCGCAATCGCACCCGAACCCTGCAATGCGCGGCCGACGATAACGCCACTAATGGTGTCAGCGGTGGCGGCCACTACACTGCCAACGGCAAAGATTAATAGTCCAAAGGTGATGACCTTTTTGCGGCCCAGGCGGTCAGACAACATGCCGAAAGGTATTTGCAACGCCGCCTGGGTCAGGCCATAAATGCCGATCGCCAAACCCACCAGTGCCGGTGTGGTGCCTTGCAAATTTTCGGCATATAACGCGAACACAGGCAGGATCATAAACAGCCCCATCATGCGCAGCGCATAAATACTTGCTAACGAATATACCGATTTACGTTCAGTGGATGTCATCCCGTCTTTATTTTTATTTTTGTGTGGCGGGTTATTGCGCGTCACGTGGTACTGCCCCTTTGCGTCGAAGAGTGAAAACAACGTATATTAGCAGGTTCGGTTATTTGACCGAAATAAGTTTGCCAAAATAAGTTGGCGAAACCCGATTATCGGAATTTTAGTTAGCGGAAGCAAAAATGGATAAGATTTACATACGTGGGGCCAGAACCCACAACCTGAAAAATGTCGAATTAACCCTGCCTCGGGATAAACTGATTGTTTTCACGGGGCTTTCAGGCTCGGGCAAATCATCACTGGCATTCGACACCATTTACGCCGAGGGTCAACGGCGCTATGTGGAATCGCTCTCTGCATATGCCCGACAATTTTTATCCATGATGGAAAAACCGGATGTGGACCATATCGAGGGTCTATCGCCGGCAATTTCCATTGAACAAAAATCGACCTCTCATAATCCCCGCTCTACCGTGGGCACTATCACAGAAATCTACGACTATTTGCGTCTGTTGTATGCACGCGCCGGTATCCCCAAATGCCCGGATCACGGTAGCAACCTGGAAGCACAAACAGTGAGCCAGATGGTGGACCAGGTGCTGGCTATGCCGGAAAATACCCGGCTCATGTTGCTGGCGCCGGTGGTGCGCAACCGCAAGGGTGAACATATTAACCTGCTGAACGACCTGCGTTCGCAAGGCTATATCCGCGCACGCATTGATGGCGAAATTTATGAACTGGACGTGGTACCGGAACTGGATCTTTATAAAAAGCACACCATAGAAGTGGTGGTAGATCGATTTAAAGTACGCGCGGATTTACAGCAACGAATTGCCGACTCCTTTGAAACCGCGCTGACATTAACTGGCGGTGTTGCGTCAGTGGCATACATGGATAAAAAAGACGCCGCGGAAATTGTCTTTTCCTCACAGTTTGCATGCGCAGAGTGTGGCTATTCCATTCCCGAACTGGAACCGCGCATGTTCTCGTTTAACAATCCGGCCGGTGCCTGCGCCTCCTGCGACGGTTTGGGGAGTAAACAATTTTTTGACCCTACTCGTGTGGTGCTGCATCCGGAACTAAGCTTACCCGCCGGTGCGGTGCGGGGGTGGGATCGACGCAATGCCTATTATTTCCAGCTCATACAATCCCTGGCCAAGCATTACAAATTTGATATCGAAAAACCCTTTAACAAGCTATCGAAAAAAATCCAGGATATTATTTTATATGGCAGTAAGGATGAAAAAATCGAGTTCCACTATCAAAGCGATCGTGGTGGTGTCACAAAACGCAAACAAACCTTTGAAGGCATCATTCCCAACATGGAGCGTCGATACCGGGAAACAGATTCCAACGTGGTGCGCGAAGAACTCGCCAAGTATTTAAGTCAGCAGCCCTGCCCTGATTGTCACGGTACCCGCCTATCCAAAGCGTCGCGCAATGTCTTCATAGACGACCGTTCGTTGCCGCAGGTTACTTCTTTGTCCGTGGAAAAAACCCACGCATTTTTCGATCAACTAAAACTGCCGGGCCGACGTGGAGACATTGCGGAAAAAATCCTTAAAGAAATTGGCCAACGCCTGCAGTTCCTGATGAACGTAGGGCTGGATTACCTGACACTGGATCGCAGCGCAGAAACTCTGTCCGGTGGCGAAGCGCAACGCATCCGCCTTGCCAGTCAAATTGGTGCCGGACTGGTAGGCGTCATGTATATTCTTGACGAACCATCGATCGGCCTGCATCAACGCGATAACCAGCGCTTGTTAAACACGCTCACTTATCTGCGCGACATGGGCAATACCGTGATAGTCGTAGAGCATGATGAAGACGCAATTCATGCGGCGGACCATGTGGTCGATATCGGGCCCGGCGCCGGGGTGCACGGCGGACAGATCATTGCCCAGGGCACGCCGAAACAAATCATGAAAGAAGCGGCGTCACTAACCGGACAGTATTTATCGGGTAAAAAGTCAATTGCGATTCCCGAACAACGCAGCCCTTTCAATCACGAGGCTGTTTTCAAAATTGAAGGGGCTTCGGGAAACAACCTGAAGGATGTGGACATAGAATTTCCCATAGGCTTAATGACTGCTGTTACCGGTGTATCGGGCTCCGGCAAATCCACCTTGATTAACGATACTTTATTTCGCTATGCCGCCAAACATATCAATGGTAATCCCAATGAACCGGCGCCCCATAAAAAAATCACCGGCCTGGAAGCTTTCGACAAAGTCGTGGACATCGACCAGAGCCCCATAGGGCGCACACCGCGCTCCAACCCGGCTACCTATACTGGTTTATTTACCCCAATAAGGGAGTTATTCGCCGGCACCCAGGAAGCCCGTTCGCGCGGATACAATCCTGGACGTTTTAGTTTTAATGTCAAAGGCGGCCGCTGCGAAGCCTGCCGGGGTGATGGTGTCATTAAAGTGGAAATGCATTTCCTGCCGGATATCTACGTACCCTGTGATATCTGCAAAGGTAAGCGTTATAACCGCGAATCTCTGGAGGTAAAATACAAGGGACGCAACATCTACGAAGTGCTGGAAATGACAGTGGAAGACGCCCGCGAATTTTTTGATGCGGTACCGGTCCTGGCGCGTAAGCTACAGACATTGATCGACGTAGGTTTAAGTTATATTCGACTCGGTCAAAGCGCCACCACTTTGTCCGGTGGCGAAGCGCAACGCGTGAAACTGGCACGTGAGTTATCCAAGCGCGATACAGGCAATACACTCTATATACTTGACGAACCTACCACCGGTTTGCACTTTCATGATATCCAGCAGTTGCTCGACGTCTTGCATCGGTTACGCGACCACGGCAATACCATTGTCATTATCGAGCACAACCTGGATGTTATAAAAACTGCGGACTGGATTATTGATCTGGGACCGGAAGGCGGCGACAAGGGCGGTACTATTGTGATTAGCGGTACACCAGAACAGGTTGCTGCTTGCAAAGCGTCATACACCGGTCAATTCCTGGCGCCCATATTAAAAAAAACCGGACTTAAAGCGACGGGCACGTCATAAGTTGAAAGTGAATAGCGGACAGAAACAGTGGCGCGCTTTTTAGTTAAGCGTCCAGGCGACCTTGTTGTCCACTGTCATCCAGTCATAAAGCTCATCAACTGGCATCGGATGGGCATAATAATAACCCTGCACCTGATCACAATCCATATCCTTTAACAGCTTAACGGTCTCACCATCTTCCACGCCTTCGGCGATGACCCGCAAACCAAAATTGTGCCCCATATCAATAGTGGTACCGACAATCAGTTTGTCGTCTTCATCAATGGCCATGTCTTTGATAAAGGTACGGTCGATTTTCATTTCCTTAACTGGCAGACGTTTGAGGTAAGCCAGTGATGAATAACCGGTGCCATAATCGTCGATAGATATCTGTACGCCAATATTGCTCAACTGATTCAACAGGTTTAATCCCATATTGGGGTCCTGCATCATGGCACTTTCGGTGATTTCCAGGATCAGTCGATCTGGTTCAACGTTGTTTTTCTGCAGCAGCATTTTGGTGTAGCCCACCAGCGAATCATCACGTAGACTGCAGGCCGAGATATTGACTGCGATGGCAATATCCAGACCGGAACGAGCAAATGCTGTCGCCTGACGCATGGCGTTGTTCAACACCCATACCGTCAATGGTTTGATTACACTGCTCTGTTCGGCGAGAGGAATAAATTCATTGGGCGGAATCAAACCCAGCTCGGGATGGTTCCAGCGCAACAACGCTTCCACCCCGGAGACCACGCCGGTCTTGATATCAATTTTTGGCTGGTACACGAGATACAGCGCATCATTATTAATGGCCTTGCGCAACTCCGCCATTAAAGCCAGCCGTCGCGGATCATAATTGTCAATTTCCTTTTCATAAACAATCAGCGGTTGACTGGTGATTTTTGCCGTATGCAAGGCCACCTCAGACTGACGCACCATTTCGGTAGCTTCGCTAGTAAACCGCGGTGCGAGCGAAACGCCAACCTGAGTACTGATATCCAGCACGATATTGGGTAACTCAAATGGTGCAGACATAGCGGACAAAATCCGATGGGCAATGGAGATGGCCCTGGTTTCAGACTCCAGATCATTGATGACCAGTGCGAACTTACCGCCGGAGTATTTCGCCGTGAAAAAAGTTTCCGGGGAGTTTTTTCCGTGAGACAGTTTTTCTACGCTTTCGCCAATTCTACTCGCTGCAATTTGCAGTATCAGGTCTCCGCTATCGTAACCCACGGACTTGGTAATATCACTGAAGTTCTCCAGGGAGAATAACAGCATGGCAACAATACGATCTTCTTCCTGAACATGGCGCAAGGTACTACGCAAGTGATCACATAAACTCGCGGTATTTGCCAGACCGGTCAGAGCATCGCAACCCACCAGTTGCCTGTCCTGCTGCTGCGCTCTCTTGATTTGTTCAATTTGCCGAGTTAATTCGATGACCTGCAATTGCTGATTGGGAGAAGCACCTTTCTGACCCATGCCATCTCCGCGGATCACCCCGGTTAGATAGTGATTTTCCAACAACACACTGACTCGCGATACAACTTCGGTTTCGTTGAACGGCCAGCTAATAACGTCTTTCACCCCCAGGTCTAGTGATTGACGCACCTGTTCCGAATTGGTGTCGCGCGATAAAAGCAAAACGGGAATGTCGTGCATCGCAAGCTCTTGCTGCAGATTTTTCAATAACTGCAGCTGGCTACCGCTGGTATTATCAAGATTAAGCAGGACCAGCGCGGGTAGATTATTTGCGTCTACCAGCCGGTCACCAACAGCTGGTTTGGTATTGCAGATATTTCGAAAACCGTGCGTGTGCAGAATATTCTTTAGCGCCAACACATTCACCAGGTCATTATCGATAACGCGTATTCTGGCTTTTTTTAATTGCTCTGTTGGTATCACAGTCTCACCCAGTATAGTTATTTTGGCGCCAGCTCGGTCAGGCCGGGAACGTCGCAGGCTTACCCTATAAATATCGAATGATTTCGCGGTTTCTTTACGAAATCCTGATCAGGCCCCAATCGCCACCCACAGGCAAGCTATTGATTATCATAAGCATTCAGCTGCCTGACAATTCGGTTACATAATTTTTACATGGTTGAGCACAGCTCGCTGGCGTTTTTGACGTATTTGTCGCGGTAATAGCGATCAAGAGTTACGAAATTTGACCGTAACTATGAGTAGGGACAAGCAAATTCTAACTCATTCTAAGCATCTAAAATCAAAGAGATTATTCTGTGATACGGAACACACCCGAGGGTAATCAAACGTTGTATCGCTTGATGCCGGTAGAAATACTGTTGCAACTGGCAGCGTTGGCAATTTTTTATCACCATTACTGGGGCAAGCTTCCTGAAATTCACATCGTGGCATTTATCACCATAGTTGCCACCATCAACCTGTATCGTTTTGTTGTTGTTTTTTATCTGCGCTATTTCGGGGACCCGAAAGCAGAAGGTCATGGTACATTTGCCAGCATCAATTTCCTGCTAGGTAATTTTCTCGCCGGCCTGACCTGGGGTGGCGGATTTGTCGCGCTCAGTATCTTCAGCGAAAATTTTTCCCTGACCGATACCGCGGTACCGGTATTAATGGCGGGCGTTGTGATGGCCAGTTTGGCCGGATCGGCGCTATGGTCATGGCTGTTTCTCGCATTTACCCTACCCGCGCTGCTTTCGCCGTTGGCCTGGTTGTTATTTCAGGAAGCCTATACCGATACGACGCTCTGGGGCCAACTGCTGTTGGTATCAATATTGACATTTTGGGGAACCGTGCGCGCGGAACACGCCTTTAATCGTTACCGTCAGCATAGCCGGCAAAACGTCAACCTCGTTCAGGAACTGGCCGCCGCAAAGCAGGCTGCCATAGATAATACCATTGAGCTGGAACGTGCCCACGACAAACTAAAAATCGAAATTGAAGAGCGAAAAATAATTGAAGAAAGAATTCGCGCCTCAGAAAAAGAAACCGCTCGCATCCTGTCTGACATGCAGGATACCTATTTCCAGGTGGATGCCAAAGGATATATAAAACGCACGTCGCCTTCCATCCAGTCCCTACTGGGGCAATCCCCTGAATCATTACATAACACGAATTTTACCGAGCTGTTTGCCAGCAAACAAAATTACAAACAACTTATCCAGGCCCTGGATACACAGTGTGGGTCGGTACAAAACTTTGAAGCACGCCTGAAACATACTCTGGGCAACACGATCTGGGCGTCAATCAATGCACACTACTCCAGCAATCACGAAGGCACCATGCATGGCTTTGAGGGAACCATGCGTGATGTAACCACCGACAAGGAAGCGGAAGAAAAAATCTTCCAGGAGAAAGAACGCCTGCACGTAACCCTGGAATCCATCGGTGACGGTGTAATTTCCACTGATCCCGAAGGCAAGGTCGCGTATCTTAATCCGGTGGCGGAAAAAATGACTGGCTGGGATGAAAAGGAAGCTGCCGGCAAGGTTTTAAATGACGTATTAAAGCTTCTCGACGAGAAAACCAACAAACCGGTCAACATACCCATTGTGAAATGGCTGAACCAGGACCGTCGCGTCAGGTTAAATGACCCTGTTACCTTGGTGAATCGTAAAAAAACCAAGGAATTCACTATCGAGCTTTCCGGTTCACCGTTGCGTAACTCCAAGGGTATGGTTATTGGCGCCGTGTTTGTGTTTCACAACGTCACCAAACTACGCACACTCACCAAGCAACTATCCTACCAGGCTACCCATGACGCATTAACGGGATTAATCAACCGGCGCGAATTTGAAGTCCGTGTCAAACAGGCCATTAAAAGCGCGCAGAGCGAACAGAAAAACCATGCCATGTTTTACGTGGACCTGGATCAGTTTAAAGTTGTCAACGATACTTGCGGCCACCATGCTGGAGATGAGTTACTTAAGCAGATCACCGGTCGCATAAAATCCTTATTACGCGAGTCTGATACCCTGGCGCGACTCGGCGGTGACGAATTCGGTGTGTTGCTGGTGGGTTGTCCGGTGGCCCGCGCTGCGGAAGTGGCGGAAAAAATCCGTGCCGATGTTGAGCAATATCGTTTTCCCTGGGAAGACCGGGTCTTTCGCGTGGGCACCAGTATCGGCCTTGTGCCAATAACACTGGAAACACGCGACCTCACCGAATTATTAAGTGCCGCTGATTCTGCCTGCTATGTAGCCAAAGAAGGTGGGCGTAACCAGGTACATATTTATAAAGCAGATGATAAAGCCATTGCACAGCAACAGGGGCAAATGGCCTGGATGCCACGCATTCAAAAAGCGCTGGAGAAAGGGCTCTTCGAATTGCATTTTCAATCGATCATTCCCATCAAGAATGCTAAGTCGGGACGCTTATGTGGTGAAGTACTGGTGCGTATGATCGACGAAAAGAAAAAACCTCCCGAGCACTGCATACCACCGAATGCGTTCATACCAGCCGCCGAGCGTTATCAGCTCATGCCCAAGATAGACCGATGGGTAATCGCAAAAACGTTCGACTTGCTCAGCAAGCAGAAGGATATTCTAAAACACTGGGAAATGTGCAGCATTAACCTGTCCGGTCAATCAATGGGTGACACCAAGTTACTGGAGTATATTTTACAGGGATTGAAAAAGACGCATTTACCTGCCGATGTACTGTGTTTCGAGATTACCGAAAGCTCAGTTATATCCAACATGGAAGAAGCCCACGTTTTTATCAACACCCTGCAAAAACTGGGTTGCAAATTTGCACTGGATGACTTCGGCACCGGCTTAAGCTCATTTTCCTATTTAAAAAACCTGCCAGTAGATTTTGTAAAACTGGATGGCGAACTGGTCAGAGATATCGCCAAGGATAAAACCAGTTATGCCATGGTGGAAGCCATTAACCAGGTGGCCCACGTCATGGGCATTAAAACCATCGCCGAACACGTGGAAACGGTTGCTACCATCAATGCATTAAAGCGGATTTCCGTGGATTATGCCCAGGGCTATGTAGTTGACACACCCCAGGCGTTTCCTGGCTTTAACCATCGCGCGGTAGAAGCCTCATGAGCGGGAGTAAAGGACTAGCCGACTACTGCGACAGAAGTAATGATGGCAGCGATAACCGCCAATTATTCCAGACGTACACGGTACACTTCACGCAGCGAAGTCAGACGCTCCCTGGCAAGTCGTAAAGCATTATGAGTCAAGGGTATCATGCCATCATCTAGTGCCTTGTTTTGAATTTCATCGACTCCCACATGCATGGATACCAACTCTCGCATTCCATTTGTCATCATCAGCAACTCATAAACCGCCGCGCGACCGCTGTACCCCGTTTGATTGCAGGCTTCGCAACCTGCACCGCGGTAAAACTTTTCCTCAGGCGCGATCTGCAACAAGGCACGAACTGAATCTTCTACCTGCTCTTCTTCCATGCAGTGCGGACAGTTAGTGCGCACCAGGCGCTGTGCCAACACACCCAGCAGGGTGGTTTTTAATAAATAAGGTTCAATGTCCATTTCTATGAGGCGCGCGATAGTGCCCGCCGCGCTATTGGTATGTAGAGTGGACAACACCAAATGTCCCGTCAATGCGCACTCCACAGCTATTTTTGCTGTTTCCTGGTCACGAATCTCGCCAACCATGATGACATCGGGATCGTGTCGCAATATGTTACGCAGTGCGCGGGCAAAGGTATAATTAGGTGCAGTATTAACCTGGATCTGTTGAATGCCCGGCACATGGTATTCAACCGGATCTTCAACGGTGATGATATTGACGTTCTGTTTAATAACTTCCTGCAATGCAGCGTACAGGGTTGTGGACTTGCCGGAACCGGTGGGTCCGGTAACCAGCAACATGCCGTAACTTTTATGCAGCATGTGGGTAATTTGTTCTTCATCATGGGCGGAAAAACCCAGCTGCTGGATATCCCGCAAGCCCTCCTGCTTGTTCAGCAAACGTATGACCACACTTTCGCCGTTGATTGTCGGCATTATGGAGATCCGCAAGTCAACTTCGTTGCCCTGGCTGACAAACTTGGTGCGACCATCTTGCGGCAGTCGGCGCTCGGAAATGTCCATGCGACCCAGTATCTTTATGCGACTGACAATAGCCGGTAACAACAGCTTATCAAACGTTCTGAGTTTGACCAGACTACCATGGATACGTAGCAGTAAATCCACATCCTCCTCATTGGGGCGCAAGTGGATATCCGATGCCCGGCGCTGAATGGCATCAAGCACCATGTGATTCACCAGCCTCACAGTTGGCTTATCCATTGCCAGGCGCTTCATCTCCAATTGCTCGCTGTTTTTACTGTCTTGTGGTTGCAGGGTTTGCTGCTGCATTTCTTCCATGGCTTTATTGTCATTGTATGTGCCATAGTAGTTGTTGATCGCCCAGTCAATATCCTGCTGCGTGGCGACGGCAACTTCAATCTCACTCGCGGTGGTAAAACGCAATACGCTCACCGTTTCGGTGTTCGCCGGATTGGCTACCGCCACCACTACATGTCCCTGCTCGCGAAACAGCGGCATAACACGATACTTGCGCGCAATATCTTCCGACAGGTAGGTCAGCACATCGGATTCAATATCGAAATGACGTAAACGTACAAACGGTAGTCCTAGTTGCATGGCCAGCGCGTGATAGACTTCATCACTCGTCACTACGCCATCAGCTTCCAGGATTTCACCGAGTTTTTTCTGCGGTTCCCGTTGCTGTCTTGCTAATGCGCTTTGCAACTGCTCCCGGGAAATAATTTTCTCGTCCACCAGAAACTCACCTAGCGGTTTATCTATCTGTGACGGTAAATGCTGCAATGCCTGTTTTAGATCTGCCGCTTTGCCAGCAACCCGAGATAATTTATTCTGACTCGCGCTAGCGTCTGCAGTTACCTGCTTTACCAGTGGACCTATACGGTACTGCTGGAGCACCGGCAACGGAACAAACATGCGAAACAAATTATTGTTATTGTTACGTGTAAACAGGTGCAGTCCATGGTCGTCCACCTGCCATCCCCACGTAGTTCCTTTAACAACATGGTTATCATGGTATCGCAACTCAAAATGTTGGGATTTTTGCGGTAACTGCACCTCAGCGCTGCGAACCGTAACAGGATGCTGAGTGCCACGGGGATCAAGAGCCACATGGAAAATAACAGAACGAATGGTGCTGAATTGTATACTGCGGGAATGCGTATCACCAGGCGTCTTCACCACGACGCATTGTTGCGGTCCTTGCAACGCGAGCAAGGTGCCTTTTACCATGCCGCCGCTGAGCAGCTGAACATCCGTTTCAACACCCGCTAATGTTTTTTCATCTGGCGTGAAAGTCAGAGGTGGCTTGGGAAGATCTATGATGTTATGGGCATTATTACTCATGCAGGCACCAATTTCCGGCAAAGCTATATTGCAGCGCTCAATGTCAGGCGAGAACGCGCTGCACTCACCTACCCGTTATCGGCGGATCCATGAAATTGATTAGATTTTCACCTGCAATGAGCTACCTGGTGAACGATGCCGCGTCTATTCCGTTTGCAGCGCAGCTTTTACTGTCTCTGCATGCAGGTGAGGCGCGAATTGTTCGATAAACCGATAGACATAGGAACGTAAAAAGCTATTTTTACGCAGCCCAACCCAGGCGGTGCTGGGTGGAAATAAATGCCCCAGATCAACCATGCGCAGCGCTTGGTCTTTCTTTGGATCAAACGCCATGGTTGCCACCAGCCCCACCCCCAGCCCCAGTTCGACATAGGTTTTGATGACGTCTGAATCCAGGGCGGTGAACACGATATTGGGTTGTAGATTTGCTGCTGCGAAAGTTTCACTCACCAGGGTGCGTCCGGCAAAGGCAAAATCATAAGTGAGAATCGGGTATTCCGCAACATCCGCCAGTGTGACCCGCCGCTTGTCCAGCAATGCGTGACCGGGCTGCGTCAACGCGCAACGGTTCCACTGGTAACAGGGCAAGGCGACTAGATCCCTGTTCTCTGATACTGCCTCCGTCGCGATCACCATTTCCGCGTCACCGTCGACCACCATTCTCACTATTTCCTCCGGATAGCCTTGCTTTAAAAACAGCTTTACGCGAGGAAACTGGCTGACGAATTCCTTGATTACTTTTGGCAAGGCGTAACGCGCCTGAGTATGGGTGGTTGCAATGGTAAGCGCGCCACTCTGTTCCTGCTTGTACTCCTCGCCAATCAACTTGATGCTTTCGATTTCTTGCAAGATACGCTGTGCTTTATCAAGGATCTGTTCGCCGGCCGGTGTCACACGCGTTAGGCGTTTGCCTTCGCGGGTAAAAATGGGTACGCCAATTTCCTGTTCCAGCAAACGAATTTGTTTACTGACACCTGGTTGCGAGGTGAATAGCGCATCCGCTGCATCGGAGACATTGAGGTTACGGTTGGCAACTTCGTAAACATATCTTAACTGATGTAATTTCATAAACTTAACTCGACAAAACAAAAATGATACCCGGTTTTATTTAGAACTTTCAGGTCTAATATTAGAATTCCTTATTCTTTTAGATTCTAGACTATTTCAGTTAAGTTATCAGGCCTAAGCCGTGAAACGCATTGCCCCAATCAAATAGACAGCTGAAGTGAACAATCAGGAGGTACCCCCATGCGCGCAGTAGAAAAGTTACTCACTACGAAACGATTATTGACTCATTTATCAAGAGATTTCGCCCCCATCGCTCTGTTCCAGAGCTTCAGTCAGGAAGACATGGTACTGGCTGATGTGATTTACGCTGACCTGGTACACCGAGAATATGCCAACATCAACATGTTCACCATCGATACCGGTAAGCTACCTGAAGAGCACCATCGTTTATTGGATCAGATTCGGGAACGCTATGGAGACGTCATTAAGGTCTATTACCCCAGCACAGCCGAACTGGAACAATTCGATGCGCGCTTTACGGCGCGTCGCGATTATGGGGAGCGAAGCAACGAGGTGCGTTTGCTGAAGCCCTTGCAGCGGGTGCTTTCTAAATATAATGCCTGGATCATCAGCAGCCCGATATTGCCGTACAGCTTGAATGCATCATCGTGGATTTCCTGGGATCATCATTATCAGATCCCTCGCTTTAATCCACTATCGCGGTGGACAAAAGATGAAATCCTGAGCTACAGCAAGCACCATGATCTTCCGGTTCATGGTTATTTAGTCAATGCTCCGGGCAAATCACAAAGTACGCAATCCGGCTTGTGGTGGTGGCAAGCAGATGCTGCTGGCATCCCGGCTGCCAGGCAGCATATTGCCTGACGCAACGTTCAGATAATCAGGTTATCCGCTTAATCAGGTGTTAAGCTTTTGCTAAGGTTTGCGGCGTAATGTAGTTTGCGTAGGTTTACACTGTAAGTCCTATCGCCTATTCAGCACGTATTCTTTTTTAAAGTGTACTCGTTGATAGGCGATTTTTTTGCCTCCATATATCACTGCCAACTATATAAATAGCATAATTAGTAGTTTTGCCGGTCCCGGTACGTTCACTTATTTTTCCAGAATAAATCCCTTGTCGTAAAAAGACATATCCAACATCATCACTGGCAGCAAAGCACCTGGCGGTCGACAGGGCCTACCCCTTTGTGATCCAGACACTTAAATTCCTCTCTTATTTATTCCCACTATAAAAGCGGCAAATATTCAATAGTCCCTTCAAACGGCCGATATGTAGTGACAAGCCTTTGTAAAATTGACAGAAAATCCAGCCGATAAAAGGATTACGAGTTATGACGGAGCCCTCTTCTTCCAATCTGGAGCAATCACCTGTAGCAGCTGCACAAGCAATGCCGAAGCCTAAAGTCCTGGTTATTGATGACTCGCGCATCGTGCATGCGGCAATTAAAAAAGCCATTAAGGAAGAATTTGAAGTCGTTGACGCCTACGACGGCGAAGAAGGCTGGATTACACTGCGGGAAGACAATGAAATCCAGCTGGTCATCACAGACCAGGGAATGCCCAAACTGGATGGCTTTGGACTCATCAAACGGATTCGGGAAAGTGCCATCACGCGCATCGCCGAAGTACCCGTTATTATGGTGACCGGTGCCGAGCAGGAACAGGTTGAGATTCGGGAAAAGGCTCTGGATCTTGGCGCTACAGACTTTCTCACCAAGCCATTCGAAAATACGATTATCCTGGCGCGCGCCAGGTCCTATACCAAATTTGATCAAACAATCCGTGACCTGGAAGAAACTGAAGATGCGCTTATTGAACAGGCCATTCTCGATACGCTCACCGGTGTTTACAACCAACGTTACTTATTGGAACGTGGTGAAAAGGATATCTCATTTGCGCAACGCCATCGGGAAGAGTTATCGGTGTTCTGTCTGGAACTGGATAATTTCAATGACTACATTCTAAATGTTGGAGAGGACATTACTAATAAAGTCCTGAAATGGTCCGGCGATCTGCTGAAAAAAACCATGCGCAAGGAAGACACCATTGCCCGCATTGGGGAGTGTCGCTTTGCCGTATTGGCACCGACTGCGGAGCATTTTGATGCAGTCTCGTTTTGTGAGCGCATCAAGGAAACCTTTGCCACTACGGAGTTTGACAAAACCGCGCTCGCCAACCCCATCACCGTGAGTATTGGTGTTGCCAGCCTGGTGCACGACCAGGAAACCGATATTAAGAAAATACTCGAGGAAGCGAATGAGCGCACCAAACAAGCAAAATTGTTAGGTGGCAATTGCGTCATTGGCGCTAATCCCGAAGAAATTCGCGCCAAGCTTTATAATGAAGCGCGATCGCAAAAACTCAGCCTGGACACAATCATCAAACTATATCACAACGGTGAATATGACTTACTGGCACCGTATCTGAAACAAATTGCCACCAGTATTTTTCCGTTGTTGGAACTCTGCAACAATAAAATGCGCTGGGGTCTGGAAACCGAGATCAAGAAAATTAGCGGCAAGATTGCCAATAAGTAAACTGCTGCTGCCGACCCGACTTTTTGTAGCGCTTTTTTAACGCGCCTGCTGCGTTATTTTATTTATAACCGGCAGCTTTGGCAGCCTGCGTATTAGATAGCAACGCGTCTGACGGCCGTCCTACATAAAATCCTTGCACGTAGTCCACACCACACTGTTTTAACAGTTTAAGGATCTCCGCGTTTTCCACAAATTCAGCCACGGTTTGTTTGCCGACGGTATGGGCGATCTGAACTATTGACTGAATAATGGCGCGGTCAACACCATCCTGTAACATTCCCTGGATGAATATGCCGTCGATTTTGATGAGATTCACCGGTAAATATTTCAGATGAGAAAAGGAACAGAATCCGCTGCCAAAATCATCCAGCGCAAACTGGTAACCCAGATTCTGCAAGCTGGAAATAAAGCCATTGGCAACGTCCAGGTTTGCAATCGCCGATGTTTCAGTAATTTCAAACAGCAACGATTGTGGGCTCACGTCATATTGTTTTACCAGGTTGTGGATGTAGGCACCAAGGCTTTCATCTTCCAGTGTTTGCCCTGACAGGTTGATAGACAGGCAGGTATAGGCCCCTTGCTCCGGTTGGGATGCTAGCACTTCAATAGCACGCCGAATAACCCAGCGATCAATCGCAGTCATCATGTTGAAGCGCTCAGCGGTGGGTAAAAATGCCTCGGGAGAGATCAATTCACCACGGGAATCCATCAGGCGCAGCAATACTTCGTAATGATGCACGCCATCGAGACTGGGTTTGCTTGCAACCTGTTCCCATAGCCGGTCATCCTCTTCCGGCAATTTGTTCACGTCAAGGTTCTCCAATGGCACTATGGGCTGAAAATAAAGCTGAAACAAATCGTGATCCAACGCATCGTGCAGCCGTTGCGACCAGCCTAGCTCGATATCCATTGCTGCCTTCTGATCATTCTCACTGGCAAATATATGGGTTTGATTGCGCCCTTTACCTTTTGCGATATAACAGGCGATATCAGCGTTCGCCAATACTTCGCCGGAAGACTTGCTGTGCTTATCGATCTGGGCGGCACCGATGCTGACATTGATCTTGTAGGTCTTACCGGCAAAGTTAAAGCGATAATTGTCCAGCACCTCACGAAATTTGTCCGCTGCCGCAAACATTGCATCAGGGGTTATGTTGCGCATGATAATCGCAAACTCATCACCTCCGATACGTGCCAGACTGTCCGTGGTACGCAACGTGGTTAACAGCTGCTTGCCTACGGCAACCAGCAGTTTATCGCCCGCATTATGCCCCGCAGTATCATTCAGGTATTTGAAGCGATCCAGATCCAGATATAGCAGACAACTGGTATTTTCGTGGTTTTTTGCAGCTTTTACTTCATGCAGTAATTGCGATTCAAAGTAACTGCGGTTTGGTAACTTGGTAAGCGGATCGTGAGTGGCCTGCCACTTGAGCTCTTCCAGTAGAAGTTTGCGTTCCGTGACATCCCGAAAGGCAACCACTGACCCATGGAGCTTGTTGTCCAGGTACAGAGGGTAAACCGTACACTCCACGGGAATCGAATTACCATCGGCGTGCATAAATCCTGTCGCCCAGGTTGCCAATTGCGTGCCCTGCTGATATGCCTTCTGTAACTCGCATTTGTCAATGGGGTTGGGGCTGCCGTCATCCAGCGAATGATGAAAGATAGTGTGTGCCAGCTGGCCGATTAACTTGTCGCTGTCTGTGTATCCCAGAATGGACTTGGCCGCAGGATTAATAAAAGTAATCTCTCCATCGCAATTGACGCCATACACACCATCACCCACTGAACGCAGGATTCCTTCCAGGCGTTTATGGTCATTTTGAATATTACGCATGGCGATGATGGAACGACTCATGGAATCGATACGCGCCAGAAACAATTCCTTGGCTTCGTTTTTAAACATGCACTCCACCGCACCGGCACTCAGCGAACCGATAATGGCTTTGTCGGAATACGTACCAGTAATAATAGCGGTACAGATAGTTGCCGTACGTGGATCATCACGCATCATGCGGCACAGGGTATCGCCGGTACCATCCGGCATGTAGTAGTCCACGATGGCAATGTCATATTGATTCGCGGTGGCCTTTTCCATGCCCTCTTCCACGCATGAAGCTGTATCAGTGATATAACCAGCCTGCGTTAACAGTCGTCGATAAGTCACGCGTACCGTGGGTGAATCATCCACAAACAACACTCGCATCGGGGCGTGATCACTGGGCACCATCGGCTCCCAAACGGAGGCCGCCGGTTTCTTTTCGGTCAATGAATTTACGGCGTCGATAATTTCCGCATAGTTCTCCCAAAGCACCAGCCCTGTCTTGCTGCGCTTGGTTACCCAGGCCAGCTTTGCTGTATCCGCTTCGTGCGACAGCACCACAACACTTAAGGTATGGTATTGCGGCTCTTCCAGCGTAGCAAAAAGCTCGTCTGCGACATCATCGGTCTTGTTTGGCCACCCCAAACAGACCACATCATAGTCGTGATTGTGTTCCAGCCCCGCGATTTTACTCAGTGCCGTGGAGTAGCTAGGAATTTCAGTGACATCGTAACCACTGTTCTCAATGAGCTTTTTGGCAGCGTGCCGCAAAGTAGCGGACTGTTCTATGAGGAGTACTTTCTTCACCGAATGAACCTGTAACTTATTGTTTTTTCAATGTAATATAGATAAGCGATTTACGAATACCCACATCTACTTAATTGATTATCGGCCGATCAGGGGAGAAATTAAGCGATCGCTTTAAGCGATACAATTTGCAGTTGAAGCAATACAGGTGGAGCTGGCGACGAATTAACGCACGGCTGCGCTCAAGCAAGCAGGGGGAAAAAAGAAATTAGTAATCTGGATTATGAATAAGACTAAATGCTGTGTTGATTGGCATCACGAAGTAGGAACTGCCGAACGTCGGGTGACAAGTACTGCGTTACCTTCCCTCATTATTGATACAGCGCCACTGATAAACAGGTTTATCAGCTCTCCCCAGTACTGCGAATATCAATACTAAAAATCAGACCTGTATACCCCAAGGTCCGGCAGCTTTACTACATCGAACTTTGCTATATAAAACCTTCCCGCCCAGTCTACCTGAAAGTTTCATAATGATGAATAGGCAACTTGCAGTAAGCTTTGATTTTGCAGAAAGATTTAGACCGAATATAAAACACGCGCGGGTTGGTTTGTCAGCGGTACGACAAATAAGTATGGCATACCACTGTTGACTCACTAAGACGGGCTTGAATAGTCAATGTTCCGTTTCCATCATACGTTTATTTGCGGGAATGTCCTGTTGCACATTGATAGTGTCTGAGCGATGCAAGAGGCATTGCATTAAATCCATATCACGAATAACAATCTTGCGTTGTTCAGTTTCGACGAGCCCCTTGCGTTTTAAGTCTCCTAACACCGTGGTTACTGTTTGACGACTGGTACCGATCATATCAGCCATTTCCTGGTGCGTGATTACCAGGTCAATGCGCAATCCATTATTGACGGATTTACCATATAAGCCACCAAGTCGATACAATAAACGAATTACCCGTGACGTCACATCACTGGATGTCACATCCATCAATACTTCACTGACTTCCCTCAAGCGAAATCCCAGCAGTTGGACTACCGGCAAAACAGCTTCTGGATTGCCGGTAATGAAATGCTCAAAATCGGCTCTATCAATCACTAATAACTCGCTGAGACCACAGGCCTGTGCATGAATTTGATGGCTGGAAAATGTCGACGCCACCAGTGTTTCGGCAAAACCAAACAATTCGCCGGTACTGCAGAACCATAAAATCACTTCCTTACCATCAGCGCTCAACTCAAATATTTTCACCCTGCCGTTCGCAACAACATAAACACTGTCGCTTTTTGTTCCCAGGCTGTCTATCAATTCGTCGTGAACAAACTGACGGGTAATGGCTAAATTCAATAGCTGGTATTGATTTTGTTTATTTAACTGGGCAAAAAAATTCGCGTATTCAATCATGCTCGTATCATCCTTGACGAGAGTATCAATCATTCAGTATCGGTATTAGACGCAACCAAAAAGGAAATGTTATCGATGCTGACAAGACCAAACCGATCTATTAAGTTTCTTTTATGCATCAACAGTGGCCTATTGTGTTGGATAATGGCAAGAAAATCACATCACTTTCTTTAAGTATTGAATTATAAAAATCTATGTTTAAATCACTATGAACGTAATAGATTTTGCTTTGTTTGGCATTGGTGAAATTGATCCTCGCAATCGTATTTGCCAATAACAACAATAACAATCCGTCAACTAAATGCCGGAACACTGGTTACGACTCAATTTTAAATTTTACTGATGTCATGCTAACGACAATTCTCTATTTAAAATAACTCGCTAATATTTATCGCAATAAACTTCCAGGCTAAGTTACCAGTTATTTTCTGCAAAGAACCTATTGCATTACAGATTGATAGACTAATAATAGCGATTCAGTTATCTATGCTTGCTATATTCATATCGCATAGTCATCTAACTAACCATGAACTTTTCACTAAATCATTGCTCATATTACCCGTTACTATATGAGCAGTGCATAAAAGGCCAGACCATCGTAATGAGAGCTCTGGCGATAAAACCAATCCTCACCAATGTGGTAATAAACTGTGTTACACCGCAGTCTTTAGTACAAAAATTTCCAGTCTCTGAGCAAATTCGAGGCAACTGCAATACCTTGTTATTATTACCTATTTTGAGACCTGTTCTACTAAACATTTACGGCAAAATGCCGAAAATAAAGATAGCCGCAACTGTTTGCGGAATATAAGAGAATCGGGAGTGATAGATTTATATGAAAGTAATGATTGACCCCAAACACCTGCAAAAGGGTATGTACGTCGCGGAACTGGATCGTCCGTGGCTGGAGTCTCCCTTTTTGTTCCAGGGGTTCAGAATTACAAATTTTGACGAGCTTGAGCAGTTAGAAAAGATTTGTGAATATGTTTTTGTAGATCCGGAGAAAAGCGCAATTCCGATTCCTACTAATCTGTCCGCGATCCCGATGCGCTCCAAGGTCAGCCGCGCAAAAACTTCAACCTACATTAAGCCGGCGGCGGATTTCCAAACGACATTCGAACAGGAATATCCACGCGCACGTGAAATGTACAACCTGACCAAGGACAATGTCACCAATATCTTTGGTGACGTACGCCTGGGTCGCAGCCTGGATGTGGCAGAAGTAAAATATACTGTCACGTCGCTGGTAGACAGTATCATGCGCCACCCGGATGCTCTGTTACTTCTGGCAACTCTACAGGACAAGAATAACCAGGCCGTATCCCACGCGATGAACGTCTGTACCTTATCGATAACTTTTGGCCGGTTCCTGGGTTTTTCTAAAAAGGAGCTTACTGAACTGGGCATGGGCGCGTTATTGCATGATATCGGTGAAACCAAAATTCCCACCGAAATTCTGGAAAATTTCAGTAATTGTACTGCCGACGACATTAAAACCTTTCAGGATCACACCACTTACGGGGCCGCGATTCTGCACAACACCCAGGGATTACCGGAAACCGCGATCGCCATTGCCCGGGACCATCATGAACGTGCAAATGGTTCCGGTTATCCGCAAAGCCTTAACGTCGATCAACTGGATATTTTCACCATGATTGTGGCGATTGCTGACGTCTATGATAACGTTACTACCGGTATGTATGGCAAACCGCCTGTGCCCTGCACTGAAACACTGAAAAATATTTATGTGTGGCGTGAAGATTTATTTGATGCCTTGCTCGTGGAAAAATTTATTCAATGCCTCGGCATCTATCCGGTTGGTACCGTGGTTGAATTGAGCACCGGCGAAGTCGGGATTGTTATCACCAACAATCCAGAGACACGTTTGTTTCCAAAGGTATTGCTGGTGCGGGACAAAGAAAAACGCCCCATTGACCCACCGAAAATTATCAACCTGGATATCTTCCGCGTGGAAGACAACAAGCATAAATACGAGATTACCCGGGTGGTTCAGGCAGATGATTATAATATCGACTTGCGTAATTATATTCTACGGGAAATGCCGCTACAGACAGCATAGAAAAATTTATAATACCCCTGCAACTGGCTAGACCATAACGATCTTAAATCCCGTTGCTATTTTCTCTAGCTTTTTTCCTGTTGAAAACTACTGGCTAGAAATTGCCAGTCTTCTTGGTAGACAGGTTCACCACGTTATTGCCGCCCTTCTGGTTTTCAAGGCGTGGTACTGCACCATAAACATGGATTGGTTGTGATTTGCCACGAATCGATTGTTGTCCCAGGTCCACAAACCGGTCCTGCGCATCCCGTGCAAGATTACCAAATACTTCACTGGAAATTACTATTTTGTAATTGAGACGTTTACTGAGCCCATCCAGACGGCTCGCGGTATTCACCGCATCGCCAATAAACGTATATTCAAAGCGCTCTGAAGATCCGATAGTGCCGGCTGCGGCACGGCCCTTATGTACACCGATACCAATATCAAACTTGCTTCCATCGCGCATGGTCGCGCAGTTCGTATGCATCAGAATATCCCAGGCGGTATCGACCGCCTGTTGAACATAGGTGGACCCACCGTCAATACCAAAAACAGCAAGGATAGCGTCGCCCATGAACTTGTTGATGATGCCACCATGTTCCGCAACCACATCGGCGATTTTGGCAAAATAGGCGTTAAGAAAGAAGATGACTTCTTCCGGCGGGGTATTTTCCGCATAGGTGGTAAACTTGCGCAAATCACAAATTAATATCGCGATGTCATATTCTTCACCCTGGCGCAGCGCGCTTTCATTGCCAGTTAACAGCTTGTTCATTATGTTCGGACTGACAATCTTCTCCAGCGTCTTCTGAATCTTGTCCTTGCTACGTAACTGATCAATCATTCGATTAGTTTGCTGGGCAATAACGCCAAATTCATCATGCGTCAGCACCGGCACATAGCGATCAAGATCACCCTGCTCCACTCGACGCAGCACATCCATTTGATGCTCGAAAAGGCGCTGTACGTTAATCGAATAAGAGAAAATAATTCTGGTGGCGAGGGCAACGATGATACCCAGGATAAAAAGTGTATCAATGATAAATGACTCGCGTATATCAACCGATGAAGCCTTGATCGCAGAAGTATCCAGACTCATATAGGTATAAGCCGATAGCCCCATACCAACAGCCACTATCAGCACTGTTACGCTAAGAAATATATTCAGACGGTGAGCAATGGGTACCGTTTGTTCGTTTAATTGATTATTGTGGGTATCCTGACTTTTGAAATTACCGCGCATCCTGTAAAGCGCGCTGTCAATACTGGCGAAATAGCCGATGATCATCGACCAGACGAACATTTTCAATAGCAAGAGATAGTCGACGTTTTTCAACGCAAATTGCGTGCACACAATGACAACTGCGGCAAACGCGAACAGGCTAAGGTCGAGTAGCAGTTGTCGCTTGGGCCGGTCGATACTTTTCTGGTTTCGAACAAACTTTGATTCCAGCAACCCGCGTACAAGGCTCAAGATAAAAAACGGAGCAGCAATTGACAAAATTAACCAAAAACCCGCCTGGCCTATATCGCTGCCGAAACTGCGCATGGCAAAAACGCTAAGTACAACTGCACCCAGCAGGTAATAGGCAAAAATCTGAAACTTATTTGACATACTCATTCACACTACTCGTATACTCACTATTTCGTCCAGTCGCCCAGTTCTCTTAAGTCATTTAAAACTAAGTTGCAGTAATTTTTAGTGATTTTCGCTATTTTAGCGTGGCCATATTATTATTTTGTGATTCATTGCACGCTTTTTGCACAGCAACCGACAACCACATCACGCATCCGTCGTTATGTGCCAAATTTATCAGTAAAGTAGAATTATTAATCTGAAAAATTAGTAAATAAGTCGATTAAACCTGCGCGTCACAACGATAGAAAAGAATATTTACTTTCTACCTGGCATCGCAAAAACTTCCAGAAAACGTTTTTAGAGATTACGCGACTGAGTTTATATACTTGACGTAAGCTAACAGAGGCAACAACAGAAAGACGATAAACACGGTAAGCCACTTATGAAGCTTTTCCGTGCGTACATCATAGTTCTCCAGAACAAAACGCGCTTCACCCTGAGCGATCAGCATACTACGTTTAAAACTACGAAATAAAAACAGTAATATAAAAGTAATCGTGAATCCGATCAAAATTTCAATCATATATTGGTCAACTAACTTTAGAATATTTTCCATGATGGGTACTACCTGGACGATCATTGCAACAATGATGTGTGGGACATGAAATACAGATCTAAGGTTGTTAGTATTTTCTTATTCGACAAACCAAGTCAAGGGAAAAGGATTTATTTATGTATAAATTATTTGTAAGCCCTATAATTTTCCAAGATAAGGATTTTGCGTTTGACGATCAGGCAATATTTACGTTTATATTCTTAAGCAATAAAAAAGTCACAAAACAAAAGTCGCGCAACGACTATGCGCGCAACATCAGCTGGCTTTTCTGCTACGTTTAATTTGTTCATAGGCACGCTTAATTTCCTGGGTTTTTTCAGTAGCAAGTTTTAGCATTTCCTCAGGCAAACCCTTTGAAACCAGCTTATCAGGATGGTGTTGATTCATCAGACGTCGATAGGCCTTTTTCACTTCCTCGTCAGTCGCTGATTGTTCTACGCCAAGCACCGCATAGGCCTCGTGTAAATCGCGCGCTGTTGCCGGTTTGTGTATATTTTCTTTATGGGCATAATATTGCTGTCCCTGAACCATGGCGATCAGCTGGTCAATCACATATTGGTTGACACCAAGCTGACGACCAATGTCGTGCACAATATGACGCTCTTTATTATGGACGACGCCATCGGCAAGCAGTGTCGCAATTTGAATTTCAAGAAACATTTGAATCAAATTGAACCGGCGATGACACTCTTTCCTGAATTGCTCCAGCACACCGGACAGATCAAAATCTGCTTCTTTACCTTCATTAAATAGACGCCGAGCCACTTTTCTTTGTTCGGCATCAAGCATCATCTGCGACATAATTTGATTGGCCATGCTGATTTCAATTTCCGACACGCGCCCATCTGCCTTTGCGACGTGCCCCATCACCGAGAAAGTTGCAGTGAAGAATGCCTGCTGTATGCGCTCCGTGTCACCCGTGCCACTTTGAAATGGCTGTGTTGACCGAGCAAGTCCTCGATCAAAATTATGGCCCAGTGCAGCACCCAGGACTGCGCCCAGCGGCCCGCCCAGCATGAACCCGAAAGCACCTCCTATGACCTTACCCCACCAACTCATAACTCAAATCTATAAATCTCTATAAAAATTTGCATAGTTTAATGAAACTACTTGTAGGTCAGCATAGTTGCTCTCTACACTAGTCAGTATTGTAAACTGAAATGATTGCCTCGAAGTGAAAGAGAAATATTTTGCCTTGTTATTGTGAATGATACTGTGTTTAATTCCGTTACTGGCAGTATTTTATTTATAAAAAATATGGCGCCCGATTTTGGCGACACGGATTTTTTTCGATGCCCAGCGTGGCTTTACGTAGTCGGCATGGTAAAAAAGCGCATCTCTAACACGCTTTCCCCCGTCGTGCTCTTCCTGATAGACTCGCGACGCAATATCAAAGGCTTTATTCCAGGCATCAGAGTTTTGCGGAATATCCTGCTGGGAATCGAGAGTCCAGGAAAACGCTGCAACAAAGCGCTGATGCGCAGAACTCCAGGCTGACTGGTAAACAACGCGGCAAACATCATCGGGATAATGGCGGGAATCCACGCGATTCATAGTAACAATCGCAACTGCATACTGGCCGAGGGTCGGCTCGCCTCTTGCTTCATGATAGATATTCATGGCAAGACACTTAATGTTTCGTCGATCCTCATACTGTTTGGCATACACATGCAGGGAAACCGCCAGGCTAAGAGATACCGTCGCGGCAGCAGCAATCAGGCCGCGGTTAAATCGACCCAACAACCGCCACCGTTGCGATATCGCCTGTTGCCAATTTTTAACACTAAAAATATACAATGCTAAAATTCCTGCAAATACAGTTAGCTGATAATTTTAATCCAAGCAAAGCCTAATATTTTCTGAGATGCTTCAAACTCTGGAAAGTTGCATCGCAACTAAAGACCATCATACTGAGATCATCGTTATTCTAAGCGATAAATCGGGAAATAAAGTGCAAGAAAAATGATTAATTCTGATATTGAATTCACTAAACATTACAGCGATGGGGAATCACTGCGATGCCAATCCCAGGCACAATCCAGATGAGCGCGAACTGCAACAACATTATCCAATCCTCCCTCTAACATAAAGTTTAAGGGCGTCTTGTTCTCGAAGCGATGATTTTTCTGATTCAACCAGAACGCCGCCATGTAACCATTTAATGGAAAGCTGGTGCGCAGTGCGTCGGCGATACCCAGCAAGTGGTCGATTCGTTCAAATACAGCGCCATCATCAGGCAAGGCTTCATTATCATAAAAACGTCGCATTGCACGGGTGCGAATTTGACTGGGTAATGCCAGTAAAATGATCTTGTCACTATGACTCACGCCCCACTCATCGAGCATGTTCATGATCAAGTGGGTCAATTCAATTTTCTGCTCGTGGCTGAGATTATCTAGCATTTTGAAAACTGTGGTTGCTTGGTATCGGGTAGCCTGGCGCCCAAACCAGCTAAGACGCGACAAAGAGGTAAAACAAAATAGTAGCATGGCAAAGCGGGAGACAGGCTACCTAATAGGTAATATCCAATCGGAAAATTCGCCTGATTTCTGGTCAATCCTACTTCATGTCACTGAATTTCTCACTTCATCGCATTTTCACAATTATTCATAATGAAGTCACATTTTGGCGTTGTGCTTTCCCCAAATATGATAAATTTATATAGCGATAAATGCTAACCCTTAACCGCTTAATTGATTTGCTATATATAATATACTTTTATTGCAATGTTATTAATGGGTTACCACGTTTTTTAGAAAACTTAGAAATTTGCCGATTCTGATTAAATAGCAAAGATAGTATAGAATTTCGACGCAAATCTTGGTATTTATAGAAGTGTTACTCATTGCGTACGTAGACCAAGCAATCTACTTAAGGAAACGCCAGGGTTCAATTGCGTGATCTTGATGGATTGCATCCCGATCAAATCCCGGGCGTCTAAATAGTCACTGCTTTCAAGGGAGAGGTAATGATGTTTCGCTTGTTGTTTAGTTTGTTCCTGGTTACCAATTTATTCGTATTCATCCAACCTGCCTGGTCCGCGCAGGAAGGCTTCCCCGGTAGAGAAAAATATCCGGATGTTCCATTTATGGAAATCGACGATTTGTATAACAAAAAAAATCGCGGCGAAGTACTTATAGTGGATGCTCGCTCCAACTACGAGTTCGAAACATTGCGCATTAAAGGCTCGGTGAATATTCCAGTTGCAAATGATACTTTTGAGGAAGAAGTACGAAAGTTACGGTTAAAAACTGATAAAACCCTGGTCTTCTATTGTAACGGACATCGTTGTATGAAATCTTATATTGCGGCGAAACGTTGCATGCAAGCCGATATTGCCAATGTTGCCGCATTCGATGCCGGCATCTTCGACTGGACCAAAAAATATCCCAAAGAGGCAATCCTGTTAGGTAGCAGCCCGGTTAATCCGGATAAGCTGATTGCCACCAAACAATTCAAATCGCGCCTCCTGGATCCCGACACTTTCAGCACGTACATCATGGATACTAACAACCGGATTGTCATAGATGTACGTGATAAATTCCAGCGTGCAGGCATCGGTTTTTACCCGGGGATCGAGCGTTGGGCCGCATTGGACGATCGTAAAAAACTGCAGCGGTATATCGAAAAAGCAAAGCAGGAAAACAAGACCCTGTTTATCTATGACGAGGTAGGTAGCCAGGTACGGTGGTTACAATACGCCCTGGAGAAAGCTGGTGTACAGAATTATTATTTTATGGATAAAGGCGCACGCGCTTACTACGACATGATCGCGAAAATCGAGTGGAAGAAATAAATTTTAATCCAGATATATTTACCTTCATGCAAACCGGGTAACGTATGATGCGTTACCCGGTTTTTTTATCTGCCATTACTACTTTTTAGTTTTGCATATACATTTTCTGCAGTTAATACCCCGGTCGCATCATTAAAATAGCCATGAGCAACAATGCGCTTCATAGCACTGCCGTTGTCAAGCCGCGCTTCAATTTCCGCAATAAAACTTGCGTAGTCAGTAAAAACACGGCGTGGGCCTTTTTCCTTGAGCTCATACCAACCGCCATTGGCCGCGCCGCGTATCACTGGTGGTGGAGAAATGCGGGACAAATCCACAATCGCACCACCACGACCAACATGATGAAACACACCACGTTCGGCCATATTTAAGGTCACGCTATTCTCGCTAACTTCACTGAAGGGATTGTCTGTGTCGGGTGTCCAGTTCATAGTTAAAGTCGCCGGTATCCTGGTAAGATCCACCAGGCTTGTTGCCATAAAATCTGCCGGGGCACTGCCAAATGGCGTAACAAATCCGAACACTTTTATTGGGCGAATATCACTTGCATCGACTGGCATTACGTCAACAACGATGCCATCATCTAGCACCCCGGTATCCACTTCATAATTCGCAGGATCTGCATCATGCTCCGCATCAATGCCGGTACCGGAAAAATCAAACAGGCTGACAGGTCGACCATTAAATCGTTGCGCATCCATGATGAAATAACCCGATGGTAACGGATTGACCTCAAGATGCACGGTTGTTCCATAAACTTTGGTTACTTTCAAGCGCACTACTCCGTTGGTGGCGTCCATTGCCAGGTTCTCAACATCGGTGCTGGTCATAGCGCCAAAGATACTGACCTTCTGCCCAACGGATATATCATCAGTAGTGTAGCCGTCTGTTGACAACTGCTTTTTAACCATTGTCGATTCCGCAATAGTAACTGTCACTCTGTCATTAAATGTTACGGTGCCCCCGCTACGAATCAATGTGGCACCTTTAACGGTTAGTATGTTACCGTCTCTGGCCAGTATGCTACCTTGCACTACATCCGAGGTGCCGCCCGGAACGCTTTCTCCAGCGTAGACTTCATGGGCAACAAAGCGAAGTGGATCATGTAGAAACTTACCGACGGCTATAGTACCGGTAAATTGCGGTAGCACTGCCATTGCCTCTAATCCGGGAAGACCGATGTAGGATATGTTATCGATGTCATATATCGTCTCGTCATTGGTAACCACAGTTAAGGCACCGAATTCCTGCTCATTCGACATTTGTTCATAGAAAGGGCTGATGATAATTTCAAAACTGTTATCAGCAACGTTGACCGCGTTCAACATACCACGCAAGCGATGTGTTTTCGGCCGTTGTAGTTGCGCATCAGCAACCAGATAAGGCTCAACGATAACAGAAGGCACACCAGCATCATCAAATATGGCCCTGTTGGTGGCATTCAGATCAAAATCCAGTGTTAAATGCGCAGGTAGTCCGTGGGAAATTACGAGTTTATTGCGACCTTCTAGGCGCACCGTCATTTCCAGTGTCGTCACCGGATCGCCATTGCTGTCACGAATGTCGGTCACCTGAACTGCGTCACCAACAGCATTTTCAACCTGAATTTCCGCGTTACTATAGTCCAATGTCATCGTTGCATGACGGTAGGCGCCAAGAGGCACCATCGCAGCAGTGACAAATTCCGTAAGCTCAGTATATTGTGCGAAATCAACACGGCTAGTCGCTGGCAACACCTGTACCACCCTGCCATTTGCCCTGGTCAGGGTTATGGATACCACGTCAACGGTATAACTTATAAAGTCACCCTCGGCGTCCGTAAGCCCTATGAATAACTCACCCTTATCTTGCTGATCACTGGCCACATCACTATTAACACTTGATCCGCATCCGGAAATTAATATCGTGAAGGCAAGTATAAAACCAGTAAATAACTGGGAGTAACTCAGCTTTGGCAAGGCACGTCTTAACCGCTGACCAACCAGATTAGCATTCATGTCAACCACCCCGATTCTTAATAGTTATATTGACTGTAAAAAGTCACTTTTGATGATAGGTTAAACGCATAGCGGGGTTGTTGGTTGACTGAAGTGCAACAGAAGACAGGTGACCAAGAGACACTTTAACTACGGCAAATAGATAACTAATACCGTCAACATTACCAATAATAGGTTGCAGAACCTTTTATAAACTCGGTTGTTGTATCATCGTAGTTATCATGAGTACCTATCGTTAAACCCAGGGTCCATTCATCCAGCCGGTCTGTGGCGATATAGGCAGAAAGTATATCAGTGGTATCGCCATCAATGGCGGATTCAACTCGCGCCCAGTCCAGCGAATAAGTTTCTGTGTTGAGGAATAGATTAATACCCAACAGCAACTGACTGTCATCAGCAACCGTTTTTAATCGTCCTACCAGAAACGGGATGTCTTCGGATTCTGCACAACCCAACAAGGCATCACGTTCCTTGCTGTAATCAAAGGTTACGTAAGCCGCACTAAATCCCAAGTAGCGGTTTGGATAATACTTTATATCAAAAGCCACGGCTGTATTATCAATACTGCCGTTACAATCGGAGTCTGTGAATATATCAATTTGCCGATATTGTGGTGACACAGTGAAGGTAAAGTCATACCAATCTAGCGCAATAAACGCGCTCAAGGTGTCGGTAGTGATTTTGTCTTCATCACCCCAATGTTCGAAGTCTATGCCCAATCGATAATGTTCGATTGAATGAAATGCGTAGCCCGCAGCGTAAGTGTTGGTATCCAGGGCTTCGAGCGTATCTCGTACGGTTTCGTCACGATCACCATAAGTTAATGACAATCGATGTTCTGGCACAACCGCCAGACTGGTAAACAGAAATATATCACGCCCTTCATCTGAATCGACGCCATATTCGACATTAATCAGACTGGGGATATGGGGAGCGCTGATACTGAGATCGTCTGCCTGCGCTGGCTGCAGTGAGAGATGCAACCAGAACAAACCTATGGAAACGCTAATTCTGGAAGGAGTGATTTTAGATGAAAATGGCATATACCATAAGGTAACCCTTACGGTACAAGCAACGCAATGCTTCAAACAGCGATTAAGCGCCGTTTATCTTACAGATCAAAGGCTCAGGGCCATTTGATTATTCTTGTTTGCTTTTTTTAGCAAGTTCCTACTTATTTTTACCCTTCCCCACTGCTTTTCCGGGTGGGACTTTGATTCTCTGCATCCGTTTTATTTGCTGTCTGGCATTCTGGCGCTCTTGTGGCGTCATATTCTTCCATTGTTGTTTGAGCTGCTGACGGCGATCTTCCGGTAGATTTTTAAACCATTGGTAACGGTCCCGCACCAGCCTCTGTTCTTCCTTGGTCAAATTCTCGAACCGCTCGAATCGTTGACGCAATACCTGACGCTGTTCGGTATCCAGCTCCTTCCAGGCTTTGAAGCGCTGGTTCAGAAGCTTGCGCTGTTCGGGTGTTAGTTCCTTCCAGCGCGAAGCACCTTTCATCAAGCGCAGTTGTTGACCTGGAGGCAAGCTGTCCCACTTTTCGGCAAATGGCTGCAATAGTTGCTGTTCCTCGGCGCCCAAATCGTCCCAGGATACTTTGTTTTGCAGCGTCCCGGCCCAGCCTGCGCCAGACAGCGCGGCCAGTAGTAACACAATCATCAACCGGTTAATCATCACGTGTAACCTCATTAACTTTTGCGAAAGGTTCTTTTTCAAGATCTTCTTCGCTCACATTGAGAAATCGCATGGGATCCACCCACTCACCATCTTTGGTTTGCCATTCCCCCAGGAATTCCAGCAATTCCATGCTGGGATTGTTGTCATCGCTCGCTGCTTTGGCATCAAGTGCAATGCCCAGCAAAATGATGAAAATCGCAATAGGTAGCAGTGCCATTTGTAATAATGACAAAACCCGTTCAACTGACATTTTGTTCATTTACTGCTAACCACTCGTAAAATTCCAACTCCTGGTAAAATTCAATTTCGTCGTTACCAGTCAGAATATTCAAGTCTTCAAGCACCGCGACAGGTGCAGTATTTTGTACCGGTTCCTGCGTCCACAACGTCACAGTAACCAAAACGGCAGCGAATGCAGTGGCCAAACCACCCACCGGTAAAATCCAACGGGAAAAGGCAGGGGATGTTGTCACAACCTGTTTGTTGCTGGCTGCCTCAACCGCGCGACGGCGTATTGCCGCTAGCCTTGCCTGGGTGTGGTCATCAATCTGATCCACGCTGCGGTTCAGGGTGGATTTTGCCGCAGACAAAAATATCTGATCATCGAGTGATTGCTGTGGATCTTTACCTGTCATATTCGATGGCCCTCTAATTTCTGTCGTAATGTATGTATTGCTCTGGAAAAATGGGTTTTCACACTTCCGGCAGTACATCCCATAGCTTGTGCTGTTTCTTCAACACTTAAGCCCTCTAAAACACGCAGCAGAAAAGCCTGTTGCTGCCGTAAGGGTAATTCGTGTAGTGCTACTTCTAACGCTTCAATGGTGCGATCGTTGACTAGTTTCATCACCGGTCCATCACCATGCACATCTTCGAACAGGTCAATGATATTTCCCTGACCTTCGTCACCTATATCCGCGGAATCTTTTTGCGTCCGTTGCTGTGATCCGACCTTGGTGAACTCCAGCCAGGTCCGCCATTGGTTGCGAACCTTCTGGCGACGATACCAGTCGCGGATAGTGCTTTGCAGAATCCTGTGAAACAACGGTCCCCAGTCATCAACTGAGCGATCCGCATAATTTTGCGCCAGCTTCAGCATGCTGTCCTGTACGATATCCAGCGCATCTTCCCGGTTACCTGTGGCTATATAAGCCATACGATAAGCTCTGCGTTCAACACTGGCTAAAAATCGATCTAACGCCTGAGAGGTCACGAATACCCGCAAGTGGTTGTTTTGTCCAAAATTCTCAAAGAAACTCAAGCTATTGATTTTGGACGTAATAATTCAGTTTGTCCAGGACCGCAACTCACATGCAGGTATTGACCTACCCGGGACAGTTTAAACTCTGTCTATCAACAATAAACGCAATTTGAGGATGGCGGTTGACAGTTTTCTAGGCAGCGTAGGTGAGGATTTAATCGATTAAATAGGCGGTCTGCTGGAATGGCTGGCATGGGGCATGGCTGAGACCGCAGGGGTATTCCAGCAGACCGATAAAGGAGCAACAACTTAGCCATGAATGTATCATTGCGTCCAATACATCCGCTGTCACATGCCGGACAAAGTACACAAAATTAATCAATACCGATATAAGAAGCATCCAGTAGAGGAAAAAGCGATAAATCCAAACGCTTCAGTAATTCAAGACGAAAGCCAGAGTTTAACTGGCTTTCGCCACAGGTGAGACTAATAGCGACTGTGCCGGCATGGTGTCAGGCTGGTCAACACCCATGAGCTGCAGCACGGTAGGTGCAACGCTGCTCAATCCCGCACCGTTCGCCAGTTGCCAGCGGTTCGTATCTACCACCAGACAAGGCACAGGATAAGGGGTGTGCTGGGTGTGCGGAGCACCGGTAGACTCATCCACCATCTCTTCACAATTACCGTGATCCGCAGTGACTATCACTGAAAATTCATGTGCAACTGCGCAATCCAGCAACCTGCCAACCTCGCGGTCCAATGCTTCAATGGACTGTATTATTGCCTCGGGTTTTCCGGTATGCCCAACCATGTCACCATTGGCGTAGTTAACAACAATAAAAGAATATTTTTCAGTCTCTATCGCGCTAATTACTTCGTCACTGATCTCACGAGCACTCATCTCAGGCGTTTCATCGTAGGTAGCAACCCTAGGTGATGGCACGATAATGCGGTCTTCATTCGCATACGCCTCACCCACCCGACCGTTAAAAAAGTAGGTCACGTGAGCATATTTTTCGGTCTCAGCGCAGTGAAACTGATTGAGTCCCTGCTGGCTGATGATTTCTCCAAGGGTGACCTTGGGTCGATCCTGGCAAAATACATAGGGCAGATGAAAATACTCATCATATTCTGTCATGCAGGTTACCGAAACCGGTACATAACCCTGTCTCGGAAACTCAGAAAAATCGTTCCCGCTTAACGCAGCCGTCAGTTGACGCGCACGATCTTTACGAAAATTAAAGAATATGACTGCGTCGTCCTGCTCAATACGACATTCGCTGGATAAAACTGTCGGGAGTATAAATTCATCCGAGACATCGTTTTGGTATGCGTTGTCGATGGCCACAGCTGCGGAATCGGCAGTAAATTCTGCCCGGCCAAGCACCATAGCACGCCAGGCTTTTTCTGTACGATCCCAACGCTGATCGCGATCCATTGCAAAATAACGCCCCATGACGGACACGATGCGGCCCTGCGCTTTTGCCAGCGCGGCTTCCAGTTCCGCCAGATACAACTTTGCAGATTTTGGTGGCGTATCGCGACCATCGGTGATCATATGCACCAGCGGTTTGACGCCCTTCTGCTGACACAACTTGATAAGCGCCAACAGATGATTGATATGACTATGCACGCCGCCATCGGAAACCAGCCCGATCAAGTGCACCGGCCTTCCATGACTCTTGGCCCTATTTATTGTTTCCAGTAAAACCGTGTTTTCGTAAAAACTGCCGTTTTCGATAGCATCATCAATGCTCACCAAATCCTGACGAATGACCTGACCGCACCCCAATGTCAGATGGCCTACTTCCGAATTACCCATTTGCCCATCAGGTAAACCGACCGCGTGACCTGAAGCTTTCAATGCTGTTGAAGGATATTGTGCGAAATACTCATCCAGGCGGGGTGTATTAGCCTGCGCCACGCCATTGTGTGCCGGATTAGGATTAATCCCGAAACCATCCAGAATCACTAACAGTACTGGTCTGCGTAGAAAATTTGTCTTACTTGTCATTTAGTTACAATCCATTACTTCTTGATTATTTGACTACCCATGTTGCTTTTTTGACAACATTCGAGTGTTTTAGTTATCGGAAATCCGACCTATATCTTAAAAATTTTACACCGAAAAAATGACTCATTTGTGACATATTTTTGTAACAATTGTGAAGAGAGGCATTGATGCGCAGCAACTAAATTGCGCTTTGTGACGCAATTATCATGGCAGGAAATCGAGAGGATAAGTCACTTCATACGGTGCCGCGTTTTTCTTTCCAAAGTCGACGCCTTTTATATAGTCGATCAATTCCTCTTCCAACGCCGGAGATTCCAGTTCGCTGGACTGTATTCCGACAGAAACTGCCGCGCCACCTGGGTCAATGGTAAGTTCAAATACGATGCGTCCGTGAATTTTCTTGTCCTGCTCGTAAGCACGCAGATACAAATCGTTAAGTCGCGACTTGTGGCGGGTGAATACATTATGTACTTCCCGGTAACTGCGGGTTTCACCTGCAGCATTAGTAGTCGCAGCCATTGCAACAGCGGTCCCAGGCTCGTTTTCTTTTGGAGCCGCACCAGAAGCCGTCGCAGCTGACTGATCGATACTGGAAGCGGTATGCGCGCTATCGCCGTCACTTGCCGGTTCCGCAACTACCGTTGCAGTTGTTGCCGCTGGCAATGACGCCGCCGAACTTTGGGTCGGGACAGTTCCACCTGCCGTTCCGACAGACATGTCTGGAGATTTTGCCGGCGCCTTAATATCCATGACTTCACTCGCCATCGGGTTCGCCGCGACCTCGCCGGTCGTCGTGCTTATTGTAGCATCGGACGATCTGGGTGGAGCTGTTTGTACTTTGTTTTGTGTGACGTTATCCCGCAATCGATCGATGACCTGTGTTTCGCCGCCAGCTGGTCCCTGGTTGCGCTCTACGGCCGCCATGGTTCGCGCCAATACTGGATCAGTCTGGTTCTTTTTGCCATCGTCAGGCGGAATGAATTCGATAGGGTAAACCACCATAAATGGCTTGCTTCCTTTTGCACAGAAATCTATTTGCTTGATACGTTCGACCAGTTGTGCCTCAAATTCCGGCTCGGTCAGAGTACTTGACGCACGTTTTCTAATTGCTGTCACGCTTCCCGTAGCAGCGATTTCAATTTCGTATTCCACCCTGCCACTAATACTCGGTTTCTTTCGCAGTGCCCGGTTATAAGTGGAATAAATTACACCTTTGTGTTTATCGAACACCATTGCAACATCTTCTTTGCTGCGTTCTGCGGCTTTATCCTCGATACTTTCACACAGTTTTTCTACCGGCGAAGTCACCTGTGTTGTTGTTTGGATCTGGTTCGAGGCTGCGGCGACAGGAGGTTTCGCCTGTGTTGATTGTTGGGTTTGTGCCAACTGTGCCTTACGACTCCGCACCACAATGCGGTATTTGTCGGGTCCTACTTCACGTGCATTTTCATGAAAGGGCAGAACATATTTTTCGAAATATTCCCTGGATTTTTCATAAGCCAGCTGGTGGTTTGCATCGTCCAGTTTACGTAATGCGGAACGCGCTGTTTGTTTCCCTTCCCGCATCAGCCCGCCAAGTTCCTTAGTGCCCGCATACGCCATACTCCAGGCATAGGCTTCATAATAGTCCTGCGGCACACCATCACCGTGATAGTAAAGCTCACCGAGGCGCTTTTGGGCTTTAACAAACCCTTCATGGGCATCCTCGGTCAACATAGTAACGGCTGTGGCCTTGTCCTGTGGATATCCCTCGCCTTTCAGCAGTTTCTCACTATAAAGAAACCTGGCCTGCTTGTTACCAGTGCCAGCCACCTGCTGCAGGACTTCCGGTGATTCATGTAAATTAACCACTCTGCCTGCCTCCGTTTTATAGAGGCCATCAAGTTTTGGTTTGGCATCGGCGTGCCCATTATCCTGCGCCAGCTGCAACCACCGATATGCCTTATCGTAATCCTTAGGAATGTCGTGTTTTCCGTCAAAATATAGCGAACCAAGGCGGTATTGAGCGTCGACAAATCCCTGGATGGCGGCTTTTTCATACCAGTACATAGCCGCCTGAAGATCTTTTTCCACGCCCTCGCCGTTAAAATACAGCTGTCCCAATAACATTTGTGCTTCGGGTTTTCCATCGGTGGCGTCAATCAGCGCTTCGTAACGGGCTTTTTCATAATCACCCAGCAAATACGCCCGCGTGGCTTCATTAAAATCCGCACGTGCAGACAGACTGACAACAGCAGTTAGTACTATGAGGAGGCGACTATTAATACTGCATCGCATAGATCATCCAGCTAATAAATCCCAGTCAATTGTATCCAGAATCATTTTACGAACCAGTTCCCTCAACCAAAAATCATAAAAATCTATGGGATTATAGTTATCGGTGAGAATGATGGCGTGCGTGTCGGCGGGAAAGTGGAAGCGCTTTCCGAGATTTTCCCGAATTGTCTTCTCGAAGAAAGGATGGATGGTAAATATTGCATTATCAACGGGTTGAAAATCTCTTGGTTCACCATTGTAAGCGACAATAATGACATTTCCGATACCATTGGAATCCGTCACGCGAAACGCCGGATATATTTCCACCTGATCAAATATTTGCTTGAAAGTTTTGACCACAGAAGCGGTCATAAAGTTTTCGCCGGTCAGATTGCCGATAATATTAATGGCCAAAACGCCATTGGGTGTTAATCGTTCTTTAGCCGATGCCAGGGCCTCTTTGCTTAACAAGTGGGCGGGCGTAATATCACCATTAAAAGCATCCAGGATTAAATAATCGTATTGTTTCGGGGAGCTGGCGAAATAATAGCGGCCATCTTCCGCAAACACTTCACCCTTGTTATTAAAATCAAAATATTCTTCTGCCAGTTGAATGACCTTTTGGTCGATATCCACGATGTCGCAGGTCACGCCGTTTTGTTCATACCAGGTCGGTACCAGCCCTGCACCCACGCCAATTACCAGACAACTGCTTCCCGCGGGATGTAACATATAAGGAATAAACTGCAGATAATAATTATAAAAATAGATCGACAAGCCATTTTTCATATCCATACCGCCCTGGATCATGCTGTCGATCATCATATAGCGGGAATGTTTTTCGGCAGACTTGCTGTCAACAACCTTCAAGGTGCCATAAAAACTTTCAGTATGGGCGACCTTACGAAGCTCGCTACCATCAGGCAGGATTTTTGAAGTAAACTCATAGGGGTGATATAACGCGAAAGGTAAAATTACTGCTGCGGCTGCTGCCCACTGGCGCTGAAAAAAAATGAAATAGCCCGCGGATAAAGTGATCAGCATTATTCCCGTTACCAGAAAAGTCTTATCCACGCCCAGCAAGGCTACCAACAGAAAACCGGTAACAATGGTACCGACCGTACTGCCAATCGTGGACAACGCATAAAGTCCGCCCACCACGGAGCCAAGATTACGCAGTTGTGAGGCAGCGATTCTTACTAAATAAGGTGACACACATCCCAGCAGAAATAGCTGCGGTCCAAACAGTATGAGCGTGCTGGTAAAAGCGCCGGTGCGCAAGCCAAACGGTACAAAAAATTGCAACACAGGTTTTTGCAGCACAGGCACCAGCAGGGTCAAAGCGCCGGCCAGCATGATGATCAGATAGAGATACTTGGGCGACGTATATCGATCCGACAGGTAGCCGCCAAAACCATAACCCAAAGCCAGTGCAACCAGGGTCACGGCAATCAATGAAGTCCAGACAAACAGGCTAACACCAAAAAATGGCCCGATCACCCGCGACCCCATGACCTGTATCACCATAACCAGCGCGCCACAGACAACTGCCGTTAACAATATGTAGAATACAAATGCTTTGCTTTGCTCTTGTTGCACAGGCATTAGCACCACCTATGAATTGATTTGTTGTAATTGATGATTATTGAAATGGAAGGAATTCGATCGACCGAATCAATGAATGACTATCTGTACTTCATCTCCAACCCCCAAATTATATTGCTGACCGGCATTGCCCTGATTTACCGCGATTTCCACTAAACCATTGGCGTTTTCGTACCAGAATCCGTCACCTAGATTAACATCTGAGAATGTTCTTGCCCAGTCAAATCGATAACCATTGACGATAATTGTCTGACTCGCCGTGATAGAGTTGGCACGAATACCAGTAATTGCATTGCCGTAATGATCCAGGTATATAATTTTCGCCAGATCAGCCGGCCAGTTTGTGCGGGTCTTTTTCTCCAGCGCTTTTTTCTCCAGTAACAGCGGCTCGCCGGGTACCGCCTCACCGTTGGCCAGCATTGCGGCGACCGGTGCGAACAGATCCCGGCCGTGAAAACTGGAAGACAAACGTTGCGGCTGCCAGTCAATACACCACCATTGGGTTTCGCCAGTTTCCTGACCGCGTAAAGCAACAATATTAAACAATCCATTATCCGGACCTACAAACCAGCGCTTACCCGCTTTTACTACAACCGGTTTGCGTTGCCCGCCCACACCCGGGTCGACAACACATAAGAAGATGGTATCTTCAGGAAACTCATTCACCAGTGATGCCAGCAAATAAGCGGATGCTTCCGCATCATAGTTGGGCGCATCGTGCATCAAATCGATAACCAAAGTTCCCGGTGACAGTTGCGCCAACACAGATTTCATCTGTCCGACATACGGGCCGTTAAAACCAAAATCTGTAAACAGCACGATCATTTTCTACTCCGGACTCTGTCCAATATTTCGCTAGCGATAACGCGTTGGGTCTTTGATTCCGGCGTCCCTGAAGCCCGCCGCCCGCAAGCGACAGGAATCGCAAACGCCACAAGCTTTACCTTCACTGTCCGGATCATAACAGGAAATCGTCAGACTATAATTAACGCCCAATGCGGTTCCCTGTTTTATGATTTCCGCCTTGCTCATATGGATCAAGGGCGTTCTGATTTTAAACGCATGCTGCTCCACACCCAGCTTGGTGGCCAGGTTGGCGGTTTTCTCAAATGCCTGAATAAATTCGGGCCGGCAGTCCGGGTAGCCGGAGTAATCCACGGCATTGACACCAATAAATATATCCAATGCGCCCAGCACCTCCGCCCAACCCAGCGCCAGAGATAAAAACACGGTATTGCGCGCTGGTACATAAGTGACAGGAATACCCTCGCCAGGTTGTTGCGGCACTGCAACGGATGAATCAGTTAATGCGGAGCCGGTAATACCTGCCAGATCCAGCTTTAATGTTTTATGCTCAACCACGTCGGTTTGTTGCACAACTTTAGAAGCAGCTTGCAGCTCACAACGATGACGTTGACCATAGTCGAAACTCAGGGCGTAACAGAAATAACCCTCGCTTTTGGCAATAGCCAATGTTGTTGCTGAATCCAGTCCACCGGAAACCAGGACTACTGCGCGCTTCGTCATCTGCCCGGTTCATCTCCCCAGAGAATTTTGTGCAGCTGTAACTGAAAACGCACCGTCAATCCATCGCGTAGGATCCACTCGGCGAGCTGGGTTGCATTCATTTGTCCATAGCTGGGAGACATTAAAACCTCGCAGATGTCCGTTAACCGATTGCCCTCAATAATTGCTTTCGCCCATTGATAATCGCGTTCATCACAGATTACCAACTTAATCTGATCTTGCGGCGAGAGATATTCCAGGTTTGTCAGTAAATTTCTCTCCACTTCACCCGAGCCGGGCGTTTTCAAATCCATGACTTTAATCACCCGCTGATCGACATCCTGCACTGGCATTGCCCCGCTGGTCTCTAAAGACACGTGATATCCTGCATCACACAATTGAGCCAGCAGCTGCAAACAGTTTTTTTGCGCCAGTGGTTCACCACCCGTGACGGTGACCCAGTTGGTCGGATACTGTTGCACGTGCGTGATCACTGCATCAAGTGACATCCACTCCCCACCAGTGAACGCATAACTGGTATCGCAGTACTGGCAACGTAGTGGACAACCGGTTAAACGCACAAACACCGTTGGCAAACCAACGGAGCGCGATTCGCCCTGCAGGGAATAGAAAATTTCCGTAATACGCAAGGCATCATCAGGCCTGGTGTTGACAGCTGATTCCTGTGCGCTGGATTGCGGAATGTCGTTCACAGATTCTGTAGAAGAGTAAATAAAAAATTGTTTAAGAAAAACAGGACAAGCGGCACACCGGTTGTTTAACGACTGGATTTCAGGCTCTGCATGCGTTTTTGGGCCAAACGTGCGGCTGTCGAGTTGGGATACGTCGACACAATGGTATTGAGGGTTTCCATTGCCTGTTTCTTATTACCCAACTCATCATAGGTATAGCCGATCTTAAGCATGGCATCTGCCCGTTTGGGGCTATTGGGATATTTATCGATAACTTTCTTAAACTCGGTTAACGCCTGGTCATATTTTTTTTCAGCGTAATTTGCTTCACCCAACCAGTATTGGGCGTTGTCAGCGTAACTGGCATCGGGATAGGTTTCCAGAAACGCCTTGAATGACTGGCTCGCCAGATCGTAACGCCCCTGTTTCAGAAGATTAAAGGCCCTCTCATAAGCTGAGCGTGCCACATTCTGCTCAACTTCCGACATCATGGATGAAGGTACCGGTGGAGGCTGGGGTACAACCTGACTGGGAGCCGCGGTACTGCCTGCTGCCAAACCTGCGGCGGGTGCAACCGGAATTGGGCTGGTAGCCGATGCACGCGGCGCTGCACCTGTGACTGGTGCACCCTGCTCCAGCTTGCGCAGTCGCTGATCGATATCAGCATACAGCTTCTTTTGCTGCTCTTTCATGCTTTGTAATTGGTGATTCTGAACTTCAAGATCACCAATCAGGCGCTGCATATCTCGCTGCAGTTGATCGAAGCGCTGCATCAGATTGACCAGACTCTGGTTATTATCACTGCTTTCGAGCCGACGGATACGGTTCTCCAGATCCCTGACTTTGGCGCTCTGCGCTACCGAGTCAACCACAGGCGCCGGTGCCGCATGGATTACCGCGGTAGTCAGCAATGTAGAAAATACAAACGCCACACAAAGCGACGTTTTATAGCCTGTCTTTGTGTGGCGTAACAACTGCTTCACGATCGATCCAGATAATAATTAACGTATGAATTAATACATTAATTCCGAGCGACGATTCATGGCCCATGCCTGCTCGTCATGACCTAACGCCGCCGGACGTTCCTCACCATAGCTGACAATCTTGATTTGACTGGCTGACACACCATTTGCCAACAGGATGCGACGTACGGCATCTGCCCTGCGCTCACCTAATGCGATGTTATATTCGCGAGTACCACGCTCATCGCAGTGTCCTTCAACAGTGATGGTATTGCCGTTGCCAACGAGGTACTCAGCATGCGCTTTCAACATTGGCATCGAGTCATCGTGCACCACACTGCTGTCAAAATCAAAATACACAACGCGCTGTGCTAATAAACCTTCTTCCAGAGGATCTCTTGCCTCCTCTTTCGGTTGCTCCATCGGCTGTGCTTGTGCATCTGCTGCACTCGCTGCACTGGCAGCCGCATCCTCAGCAGAACCCGCTGCTGCACCTCCTTCAACTGCGCCTTGATCCTGTTCTGCTTCTCCTGTCGTACCACAACCACTCAGTAAAAGCACCGCAGACAATAATGCTACCAATAACATGGGTAAGATTTTCATCTTTTACTCCTTATTTTTTGTTTAACGGGGACCACGCGGGTTCCCGCACTTCATCTTCATAGGCCAAACTTTGTCGAACACTTCCATCTACTGATACCGCTGCAAGTTCACCACGACCACGACGTGTGGTGGTTGCGTAAATAATCATACTGCCATTGGGCGCAAAACTCGGTGACTCATCCAGTGTGCCATCCGTCAGTACATTTAAATAACCTGTCGCTAATTCCATGACCGCGATTTTATACTCCAGACGGTTGGTCGCATCATTTCTGATTGCGGTAACCATTGCGATCATTTTTCCATCAGGCGAGACTGCAGCCCTTGCATTTTCTGTTCCTTCAAAGGTTAAGCGTGTTACCGCCCCCCCATTCGCCGAAGTTTTATACAATTGTGGTCTCCCACCGCGATCGGAGGTGAAAATAATGGATTCACCGTCAGGAGTCCAGGCCGCTTCGGTTTCAATGGCCCAGTGATTGGTAATCTGCCGCACCTTTTTGCTTGATAAGTCTAAGACATATATTTCTGCGTTGCCATCTTTATGATTCGTAAACGCTAATTTTTTTCCATCCGGCGACCATGCGGGCGCACTTTGGCGCCCTTTTACCGGCACAGTTGTAACTTTTCGCGCACCGGATGACCATTCCTGAATGACGACGCGCTGCTGTTTACCTCGCTCATGGGATACGTACGCGATTTTCTGACCATCAGGTGACCATGCGGGTGAATAGATCGGTTCCTTGGATTTCAATAAGACCTGCGGATTGTAGCCGTCCGCGTCGGCGATCCACAGGGAATAGTCTTTCAGCAACTTGTTGTTTTTATCCTGACTGGCGGTGATATATGCAATTTGGGTGGAAAATGCGCCCGGTTCGCCAGTTAGTTTCTCATAAATAATGTCACTGATTTTGTGAGCGGCTGCACGAAAATTGGACTCCGTACCCGTGATGTTAAACGCGGCCAGTTGTGCTTCTTTATAAACGTCAAACAGCCAGAAGCTGATGGAGTAGCGATCACCTGCGTCATGTTTAATATTGCCAATTACCAATGCTTCGCGCTGCATTAAGCGCCAGTTCTGGTATTTGATATCTTCCGGTCGTGACGGCTTGGCTAGCATATCCTTTTCGTCGAGGGGGTCGAAACGGCCGGTACGCGCCAGGTCCATAGAAACAATTTTTGCGATATCGTCGGGCGGTTGCTTGGCACCTTGTAAACCAAAGGGCACGATGGCCACGGGCAATGCAGTTTCCACACCCTGGGTAATTTCAATCGTCAGTGGCGCCGCATGCGTCATAGCACTCGTCGCCAGGCACAATAACATTGAGATAAATGGTTTGCGTAACATAATCTGTATTATTCTTCCGGTTTAAAAATAAATCTAACATCTCGAAAGCGCTCAAACAAACTGGGGTCCGGCGGCACCGGTAATGGCTGCGCCTTGCGCACCGCAGTTTCAACCGATCTGTCAAAAAATTCATCGCCACTGCTTTTGGTGATCTTAACATTCAATACATCACCACTGGGAATTAACTGCACAAATACTTCGCATGACAAACCAGGCTTCGCATTAGTTGGCTTACTCCAGTTGCGCTGCACCTTATCCTGGATCAGAGCAATATACTGGAGAATCGTGCTTTGTGCCTGCCGTTCACGTTCTTCTGTGAGCTTGGCCTCTTCCGCCGCCATTTCCGCCTCACGCATCGCAAGCATTTCCCGTTCCATTTCCGCTGCACGTTGTTTTTCTTCCTCTTCACGCCGAAGCTTTTCTGCTTCCGCCTTGGCGCGTTTTTCTTCCGCTATCTTGCGCTGCCGTGCTTCTTCATCCAGGCGTTTCTTCTCTTCACGCGCCTTGGCCAGACGTTGCTCTTCTTCGCGGCGCTTCTTCTCCGTTGCTTCACGCTGTTTTTGCGTGTCTTGCAGTTTCTTTTCTTCCGCGAGACGCTTTTTTTCCTTTTCCAGTTTTTGTTTTTCCAGTAACGCCAGTTCTTCCTGCTTGCGCTTCTTTTCCTGTTCCAGTTTCTGTTTTTCCTGTTGGCGTTGTTTTTCCAGTTCCGCCAGTCGCTTTTCTTCTTGCTCGCGCTTTTTTTTCGCAGCGTCCGCTTCTTTTTCCAGTTTTTTCTGTCGCTCCTGTTCCTTGCGAAGGCGATCCTGTTCGGCTTTTTTCAATTTATCCAGCTGCGCCTGCACCTTGGCCTCATCAACACTGACGGCCTTGACGATCTGTACCTGCGGTTTGGGAATTTCTGTGTCCGTTTCCCAGTCAAGACTCACAGTCAGTACGGCAAGCAAAATCGCATGCACCAGGACAGCATAAAAAAATGCAGACGGATTTTTAAATATTAGCTTGAACACTGACCGAACTCGTTTGCCTTTGCTGGTTATTAGCGCTGCTTACTTGCGTGACTTCTTGGGCGGCTCTGGGGTTTGTGTGATTAAGCCAACACTGGGTACACCGGCTGTCTGCAACAGAGACATGGCATTTACCACTTTTTCATATTGCACATTGCGATCACCCTTGATCATAACGGGCGTTCCAGGTTTGTGACGCAACACCGCTGCGACCATGGTCGTCATTTTCTCTCCATCAATGGGAGCATCAGGTTCTTCACCAACATTAAGGTAGTAGTTACCTTGCACGTCCACCGAAACAATCAATGGTTCATCGGCATCTTTTGAGAGGGGTTCGGCACTCGCCTGTGGCAAATCCACGCTAACACCCTGCGTTAACAGCGGCGCAGTAATCATAAATATCACCAGCAGCACCAGCATAACGTCAATGTAAGGCACTACATTGATTTCAGACATGGGCTTCTTGCGGCTTCTGTGTAAATGAGTTGCCATTACTTATGCGCCTGTCGTTGCAGAATACTGGAAAACTCGTCAATGAAGGTTTCGTAACGTGACACCAGCCGTTCCAGATCGGTTGCATAACGGTTGTAGCCGATAACAGCAGGAATCGCAGCAAACAGACCCATGGCGGTCGCAACGAGCGCTTCAGCAATACCCGGTGCTACCATAGCGAGCGTAGCCTGCTTAACGTTGCCGAGTGCACGGAAAGAATTCATGATACCCCATACGGTACCAAACAGTCCGACATAAGGACTGGTGGAACCTACTGTGGCGAGGAACGGCAAGCTGCGCTCAAGACGGTCGGTCTCGCGTGTTAACGCCACGCGCATGGCGCGCTGCGATCCTTCCAGCACTGTTTTGCTATCGATGTTTTGTTGCTTGCGCAAACGGGCAAATTCCTTGAAGCCGGCTTCAAAGATATTTGCCATACCGGAATGCTCAAAACGCCCCGAGGTTATCTGATTGTAGAGAGCACCCAGGTCGCCACCGGACCAGAATTTCTCTTCAAACTCTTCCGCGGCAATGCGGGCTTTTTTCATGACGCGCCATTTCTGAAAAATCGCGGTCCAGGACAGAACTGAGACCAGTAACAGCAAGCCCATGACGATCTGGACCAGAATACTGGCATTGGTTACTAAACTAATTATCGAAAGATCAGCTTCCACCGAATATCTCCCTGCTTATTTTTTCCGGAATGGCCTTTGGTCGTAATGTATCGGCAGTTAAGCATGCAATTTTTACCTTTCCGGAACATAAAAGCTGTTTTTCACCTTCCGCCTGACGCACCGTCTGGTCGAAGGTCAAACTCGCTTTACCGGCTTGGGAAATTGCGACAGAGATGTCGAGCAAGTCGTTAAATTTCGCTGGCTTTACATACTCTAGCTGTACAGAACGTACCGCAAAAATCAGTCCATCTTGTTGTACCAATGTATCCTGCTGGATTCCGAAAGAGCGCAACCATTCGGTCCGCGCCCTTTCGAGAAATTTCAGGTAATTGGCGTAGTAAACAACACCGCCACTATCCGTGTCTTCATAATAGACACGTGCTTGCCAGATAAATTCCCTCACAGTGACGACCTTATTCTCCTAAAAATACGACGCTGGTCACAGTTAAACGACAGCTGCACCAAAAAGGGTTAGAGCTGCTCGAATAAATCCGCAGTATTAGTACCTTGCGTTTTACCATTGGCGGGAAATTCCAGACCAAAATGCAGGTAGGCGTTACGCGTCGCAACACGGCCTCGCGGCGTGCGCATCAGGAATCCTTGCTGAATCAGAAATGGTTCAATGACATCCTCGATCGTACCACGTTCTTCGCCGATTGCCGCTGCAACATTATCCAGCCCGACAGGACCACCGTCGAATTTTTCGATAACCGCCAGTAACAATTTGCGATCCAGCAAATCAAAACCGTGGATGTCGACATCCAACAGATCCAGGGCTTTGGCTGCAATGTCAGTAGTGATGGCGCCGTTAGATTTTATTTCCGCATAATCCCGCACCCGACGCAATAGGCGATTGCAAATTCGCGGCGTACCCCGGGAACGTTTGGCAACTTCCAGGGCCCCGGCTTGTTCAATTTCCACTCCGAGGATAGTCGCTGCGCGTCGCACTATTTTGGTGAGTTCCTGGTGAGAATAAAACTCCAGGCGCTGGACAATTCCGAAGCGGTCACGCAGGGGAGACGTTAACAGCCCTGCCCGGGTTGTAGCGCCAACCAGGGTAAACGGGGGCAAGTCCAGTTTCACCGAACGCGCTGCCGGACCTTCGCCAATCATGATATCCAGCTGATAGTCTTCCATGGCGGGATACAGGACTTCCTCGATCATGGGACTCAAACGATGAATTTCATCGACGAACAATACGTCCCGAGGCTCCAGGTTGGTTAACAGCGCCGCCAGATCGCCGGGGCGCTCCAGTACCGGACCGGACGTCTGTTTCAGGTTAACCCCCATTTCGTTAGCAATGATGTGTGCCAGCGTGGTTTTACCCAAACCGGGCGGACCAAAAATCAAGGTATGATCCAGAGCCTCGCCGCGCTGTTTGGCAGCCGGAATAAAAATTTCCATCTGTTCCTTAACGCCCGGCTGTCCCACATAGTCCTGCAGAGTTTTGGGGCGAATGGCCCGTTCATGCGCGTCATCGGCACCATCACCGCCGAGTTTTCTGGCACTAATCAATCGATCCGCTTCTATCATGGTGCGCTTCCGCTTTCCTGTTAAATATTAACTCGCCGCATAGTTTGCCGCAGACTAGCTTGACACGGACTGCAGTGCCTGGCGAATGATTTCTTCGCTGGGCAATCCCTTAGTGTTAATGCCGCTCACCATGCGGCTGGCTTCGGGCGGTTTAAAGCCAAGGGCGATCAACGCACTGACCGCATCCTTGATTTCATCCGGCGGCATCGCATCGTTGGCTACACTGGTGAGCGCATCCGTCGCTGCGGCATCCGGTAATAATTCTTTCAGGCGGTCCCGCATTTCAATAATCAACCGTTCCGCGGTCTTTTTCCCAACGCCGGGAATACGGGTAAGGCTGGCAATGTCATTACTTTTCACTGTGATAACAAAATCACGGCTGGACATGCCCGACAATATGGCCAATGCCATTTTACCGCCGACACCGGAAACCTTAATCAAACTGCGAAACAACGCGCGATCACTTTCCTTGATGAAACCAAACAGCAAGTGCGCGTCTTCTCGTACTGCCAGGTGAGTAAATAAGGTGACTTCCTCACCGACCTTGGGCAATTCGTAGAAGGTAGACATCGGGGCTTCCACTTCATAACCTACGCCGTTCACATCCACCAGCAGGTTGGGGGCTTTTTTCTCAACGAGTACTCCGCGTAAACGTCCAATCATAATCGTTACCAGTAACGTCCTTTGCGCATGCCTTTAATGCCCTGCATCTTTGATAAAGTGTTCTGGGTATTGGCGTGGCACATAGCGATTGCAAGGGCATCGGCTGCATCCGCCTGCGGCGATGAGGAAAGTTTCAATAACACCTGAATCATGTGTTGCACCTGCTCCTTAGTTGCATTGCCTTTACCCACCACCGATTGCTTGATTTCCGTGGGAGAATATTCTTCGATAACTATGGAACGATTAACTACGGCACAGATGGCTGCACCACGCGCCTGCCCCAGTTTAAGTGCGGAATCGGCATTGCGATGGATAAAAACTTTTTCGATGGCAACCTGGTCGGGCACATATTCGATGAGCAGCTCTTGTATGCCGTCAAAAATAATACGTAAACGTTCCGACCATTTTTCCGCGGAGGCCCTGACACAACCGCTGGTGACGTATTCGGCATGGTAGCCATCACTTTCAATGATGCCATACCCGGTAATTCGTGAACCAGGATCAATGCCAAGGATGCGCGTCACAGTTGGGCCATAACCTCATCGGAAATTTCAATATTGGAATGCACTTTCTGAACGTCATCGAGATCTTCCAGGGCATCCACCAGTTTCATAGCTTTTTGCGCGTCTTCCAGTTCCAGATCCACCGTGGTCGCAGCCTGCATAATAATATCCGCCTGTTCACTGGCGAAACCCTGCTCCTGCATGGCTTCCTTGACCGACACAAAATCTTCCGGTGTCGTCGTAACATCAATGCTTGTGTCATCATTAACGACAACATCGTCCGCACCCGCTTCCAGCGCTGCTTCCATTATTTTTTCTTCATCGCTACCCTGCGGGTAACTTATCATGCCGATCCTGTTAAATAGGAAAACGACCGAACCACTGGTTCCCAAATTGCCGCCATGTTTACTGAAGGCATGACGCACTTCGGCCACAGTCCGATTACGGTTATCCGTCAGACATTCCACCATAATAGCAACACCATTGGGGCCATAACCCTCATACACGATTTCTTCATAGTTCTCGGCGTCGGCTTCACCGGACCCCCGTTTCACGGCGCGATCAACAGTATCGCGGGTCATATTATTGCTGAGCGCTTTGTCTATGGCAGTTCTCAAGCGCGGATTGGTCGCGGCATCACCGCCCCCGGTTCGGGCCGCTACCGTAATTTCACGAATTAATTTGGTGAATAACTTGCCTCTCTTGGCATCTTGCGCGCCCTTGCGAAAGCGAATATTTGCCCACTTACTATGACCAGCCATACTTACCTATACACCTTTCTTTTAAAACTACGAAACAAAACAATGCGCAAGTTTACCATTGCCCGGGTTATGGAGCGAGCACCCGACTGAACACAAATTAATCATAATTTAAACGCCTGATGGCGACGCTTTTTTGCTAGAATACGCGCTTAACCCACATTATGGTTAAGTTTTAGGCATAAGCAAGCTTGACGACAAACAAATCACGCCGGGGATGTACGCTACTAATGGAATGAAAACCTCTGCCGATAACGAAATTATCAGATACATCTTCAGACGAAATTACCAAGTGAATCCTGATCAATCCCAGTGAAGCAGCTAAAGACAATTTATATTTTGATGCTGGCAACAGTGACCACAGCATGTGGAATGTTGGGCACCACCTACCCGGAAATGCATGGCCGCGTGCTGCACGAGATTCATGATGCCCCGCTATCTCATACCATTCTGGTTGCACTTTGGAAAGGCAACCAGGATAATCCCGGCGCAGACAAAACAATCTGTTACCACGTGGAATATACCGTCAGTGATGACAAAGGATTTTTTACCATACCTGACTGGCGCGAGCCGGGTGACTTCAAGGACCTGAAAGAAAAAAGCGTGCATGTCCATGCCTTTCGCAAACGTTACCGCACCTCTGAACTCACCAGCGAGATCATTACACCCAAAAACTACATTTATTATCTCGCCAAACCGCGCGCCACAGACAATGAGGACCAGGCGCGCAAAGATCGCTTGCGTTATTTGCAACAATTGATCGGTGACACGATTTGTGATTTAAAAGGCGACAGCCGTGCCAATCTGAAACCCATGTATGAGGCAATTGTTGAAGAAGCGGAAGAACTGGTGGTTACGGCACAGGATCGTGAGATTGTACAAAAACTCAAAAGCTGGCTGTCGTTCGTAACACTTCCGGAAGAATAACGCTTTTTTACCTAAACGTCCTGTTGTTAATCATCTTCCTTCGGCGGGTTAATGATATCGTACACCGCAGTATAATCCATATCCTGCATGCCACGCGCGACACATAAACCAATTAACTCTTTGACACTTTCCACATAATGGACATTCAAGCCAAGTTCTTCAGCCTCCTCTAAAAACAGTTTCAAATCCCGCTCCAGATGCCTGGCGGGCAGACTGGCCCTGGCATAGTCTCGCCCGAGAATGCGCGGTAGCTTTTGATCAAACAGTGGAGTATATAATGGTGAGGCGCGCAGGAAATCCAGAAACACGTCAACATCGAGTCCCTGCTCCTTAATCATGCTGATACTGGATGAAAAGGCGCAAAATAATGTTGCCGCCATTTGTTGCATGGCCAGCTTGAGCGCCACCGCATCACCCACATCGCCAACGAAACTGATCCGGTTTGATAGCTCGTGCAACAAACCGCTGACGCGCTGATAATCCTGCTTCGCCGCTCCAACCAGTAATTGCAAATTACCATTGGCTACATCATCTGCGCTGCCAATGGCAGCTACTTCTACATAACTGGCCTGGTGAGCCTGAAACGCATCCATTAACGCCTGGCTACGGGAAGTATTGACGGCGCCAAAATTTATCACCGTGCGCCCATGCAGCTCGTGCGCCCATTCCACATCAAACAATGCTTCCTGGATCGCCACAACATCCGGTAACACACAGACGATGATATCGGCGCTTTTTATGGCATTGGCTGCGGACGACTTGACGATCGCTCCGGCTTCGGCCAGAGTCACCAGTTTTTCCGGCGTGCGACTCCAGACATTGAGCTGATAGTGTTTAGCAAGCAAGCACCGCGCAATTGCTTCACCCATAGCACCAGCGCCGAACAGGGAGACCGTTTCCGACATTTTTTAATCCTTCACGAATCTTTAACCAGTTAAGTATAATTTAGATATGAGTGATTTACCGACCGAATTTGTCGAGCGCTTAAAACAAATCGTACCTGATAGTGACTGGCGGCAGGTCTATGGCAGTTTTCAAATCCAGAAACCACTGGTGTTGCGCATAAATACTTTATTAACGAACACCGACAACATCCTTGCTGCGCTTTGCAATGCTAACATTCCCTATCGGCAAGTTGCCTGGAAACATGACGCATTGATCATTGCGCCGGAATATCGCAGCCAGATATTGAACAGCGAGCAATACCAGCAGGGACTGCTCTACAGTCAAAACTTATCGAGTCAGCTGGCACCGCTGGTATTAAATCCACAGACTGGCGAGGAAGTGTTAGACATGTGCGCTGCGCCGGGCGGCAAAACATCACAACTTGCCTGTCTCATGCAGGATACTGGCCGCATCGCCGCCGTGGAAAAAATCAAAGCGCGATTTTTTAAAATGAAAGCGAATCTAAAAACACTGCAGCATCATTCCATACATACTTATATGACAGACGCCGTTGGGCTATGGCGCAAAACGCCGGAGCGTTTTGATCGCGTCTTGCTGGACGCACCCTGCTCTAGCGAATCCCGGTTCCAGAGCAACAATCCCGACAGTTATTCCCACTGGTCACTGCGTAAAATCAAGGAAACCGCGCGCAAACAGAAAAAGCTGATCTATTCCGCAGTCAACTGTTTGAAACCGGGAGGCACACTGGTGTATTGCACCTGCTCATTCGCTCCGGAAGAGAACGAAGCTATCGTGAATCATATCCTGGCAACATTCCCGCAACAACTCACTATCGAACCTCTGGACTTGCCGATTATCAATACACAACCGGGATTGACTCAATGGCAGGGCAAACACTTTCATACCACTCTACAGAATTCCCTGCGTGTGCTGCCCAATGAATTTATGGATGGATTTTATATTTGCAAGTTAGTAAAAACTGCACCAACACTTGCAGATCGGTAAAAGGAAAATATTAGGTGTTCATCACTGAACACGCGGATCCTGTTACTCATAAATCAGGCTTCGGATTTTTCAGATTGAACAACCGGTTTGCGTAAGCGAATACCCAACTCCCGCAATTGAGTTTCACTGACTTCAGACGGTGCCGAGGTCAACAGGCAGGCAGCAGTCTGGGTTTTTGGAAATGCCATGACTTCTCTAATCGAAGATGCCCCGGTCATTAACATCACAAGACGATCCAGTCCAAACGCTATACCACCATGGGGTGGACAACCGAATTTTAACGCTTCCAGCAAGAAGCCGAATTTCTGTTGCGCTTCTTCATCACTGATACCAAGCAGGCGAAATACTTTTTCCTGCACCTGGTGACGATAGATACGTTGGGAACCACCACCAATTTCGGAACCATTCAGCACCATGTCATAGGCACGTGACAAACATTCGCCAGGATTGTCTTCCAGTATGTCGATATCCGCTTCACGGGGTGCGGTAAATGGATGATGCAAGGCGCTCCAACGGTTTTCTTTTTCATCCCACTCAAACATGGGAAAGTCGACAACCCACAAAGGACGCCAACCCGCTTCCACCATGCCAAGATCTTCACCCAGTTTAACGCGCAATGCACCCAGGGCTTCGTTCACAATCGTTGCTTTGTCAGCACCAAAAAATACCAGATCGCCGTCCCGGGCACCGGTGCGTTCCATAATAGTCGTGACCGCTGCATCAGGTAAAAACTTCAGAATGGGTGACTGCAAGCCGTCACGTCCTGCTTTCACATCATTAACTTTTATGTAAGCCAGGCCTTTCGCGCCGTAAATGCCCACAAACTTGGTATAGTCATCGATTTCCTTGCGCGTTAACTCGCCACCTTTAGGCACACGCATGGCAACCACCCGGCCATTGGGATGATTGGCTGGCCCGGAAAATACCTTGAATTCCACATCTTTCATGACGTCGGCGACATCCACCAGTTCCAGGGGAATGCGCAGATCCGGTTTATCCGAACCGAAACGCTGCATGGCTTCGGCATAAGTCATACGCGGAAACGGGGTGGGCAATTCAACATCCAGCACTTGTTTAAATACAGTACGAATCAAATCTTCCATGGTGCCCATCATTTCATCTTCCTTGATGAACGCCGTTTCGATATCCAGCTGCGTGAATTCCGGCTGCCGATCAGCACGCAGGTCTTCATCGCGAAAACACCGCACGATCTGGTAATAGCGATCCATGCCGGACATCATGAGTAATTGCTTAAATAACTGTGGTGATTGCGGTAAGGCAAAGAAAGAGCCATTGTGGGTACGGCTCGGCACCAGATAATCGCGTGCACCTTCCGGTGTCGCCTTGGTTAACATGGGTGTTTCGATGTCGAGGAAACCGGCGCCATCGAGAAAATCGCGAATAATGCGCGTAATCCTGGCGCGGGTACGAATACGCTCCAGCATTTGCGGCCGACGCAAGTCAATATAACGATAACGTAGTCGATGCTCTTCGGAAACTTCATGATCCTCAATATCCAGCTGGAAGGGTGGCGTTTCCGCGCTGTTTAAAATCTCCAGTTCACGGCCCAGAACTTCAATCATGCCTGTTGGCATTTCAGGATTTTCGGTGCCCTCAGGACGCCGACGCACCAGGCCCTTGATGCGCAATACATATTCGCTGCGCACGCGCTCGGCGGTCGCAAAAGAATCCGCTGCATCGGGGTCATAAACTACCTGCGCAATACCTTCCCGATCCCGCAAATCAATAAAAATCACGCCGCCATGATCACGGCGCCGATGCATCCAGCCATATAAAATGACTTCCTGATCGATATGGGATTCGTTTAATTGTCCACAATAGTGGCTGCGCATACTGATAGTTTCCTGTTGAATTTATTGAGAATCGGGAATGTTACGGATTGGCCGGATTGAATGCAACCAGACACGCGGGGAATTTATCGTCGCTTCAAACGGCTGGTTATCTGGCTGTAGCGATTGGCAATTTAATTATTTGATTGCACGGCTTTTTTTTGCTTCAGCCGCGGATTCGGCCGGCCATTTGGGCACCACTACCCCGGCAGAGATAATCATTTTCAGGCCGTCATCCACCGACATATCCAGTGCGATCACGTCATCGCGAGGCAGCACCAGGAAAAATCCCGAAGTAGGATTGGGGGTGGTGGGTACAAACACATTCACTACGTCCTGGCCCAGGCGATGTTTGATTTCGCCGCTATTGCCACCCGTTTGAAAGGCCAGCGTCCAAACCCCTTTGCGGGGATATTCCACCAGCAACACTTTACGAAACGACTGACCATCCGAGGCAAGCACGGTTTCCATCACCTGCTTAACGCCATGATAGATTTTACTGATAAAAGGTATACGCGCCAGCAAGCGTTCCCACATGGCAACCAGGGTGCGGCCGAACAGATTCGCCACAATCATACCGGTGGCCAATACGATAACTACTGACAACACAATTCCCAGTCCGGGTATCTTGAAGCCTAACAAAGCCTCGGGTTGGTACTGGGCAGGTAGCAGCAGCAATATACGATCGGTCAGATCTACCACCAACCGAATCACGAGCAAGGTGACACCGAGCGGTACCCAGACCAGTAGACCTGCAATTAGATAACGTTTCATTGATTAATAAACATTAAAGTTTCAGCGCAATGGTTTCCCAGTTACGATGCAGCCTTGCCGGATGTCTTACTCTGGCCAGTTGTCGAACTCGTGCTGTCAGTGGACTTTTTATCTTTCTTATCCGCTGGCTTGCTTTCCTTGCTGGCATCACTTTGCGCCAGATTCTTTTTGTTACTGCTTTTAAAATCCGTTTCATACCATCCACCGCCTTTTAACCGAAAGCCGGCCGCGGATATCAGTTTTTTTAACTCAGGTTTCTGACATTCCGGACAATCCTTCAGTGGTTCATCACTGATCTTCTGGATAGCCTCCAGACGATGTCCACACGCTTTACATTCATACTCATAGATTGGCATAACGACACCTTTTACTTTTGCAATAAAAACCCCGATGTACTAACAATCCCTTGATTTAAGTGACTAAGCTGCAATATAAGGCCTTGCATTGCCATTTAAAGGCTCCTGCAGACGACTTGAATACCAAAATCAATTGTTAATACAATGGCATAGATCGACAGCGCTTACCCGGTTGTGGCAGCATTATACCGCCTGATGGTGCTAATAACAGCCATATAATTCTTTTAATAACATAGAGTTAACGATAGCGGAGACTCGCTTCATGACAAACAGGTCTTTAGATGTAACGGTGGAAATCACCTCGGAAAACAAATGCGGCTTTTGCCCGGGATCTCTTTGCTGCACTTATATTACCCAGCAAATAGATACTCCGCGCTCAATGCATGACTTCGATCACTTGCTGTGGCAAACCGCGCATCATGACGTACAAATTTACAAAGATGAAGGTGACTGGTATTTGCTGGTCAACAACAAGTGTAAATTCCTGCAGGCCGACGGCCGTTGCGGAACCTATGACACTCGACCCATGGTTTGCCGCGAACATAAAAATGACTATTGTGAATTCGACGCCCCTGCGGAAGAAGGTTTTGAATTATTTTTTAACAACTATGAATCCTTGCTGGCTTACTGCCGTAAACGATTTAAAACCTGGGATAAGCGCTTTGACAAAATGACATGAAAAATTAGCGATTGCCACAAAACTGCATTTTATAAACAGCATGCCAGTCTCGATGTATATTAATCAGGACCTTTGAAAAACTGTTTTGTGTCGCGATGCAATAAAAACCAGACAACGATCCCACCGCCGACAATGTAAAGCACAGCCAGGTAGTCATAATACCCCAGCTCAGGTTGCTGGCCATAAACCAGCGGAAGCAGCGACGAATAATATAACCAGACCAGGCTGCCAAATATGGCATAAAAACACAGCCCCACTGTAAATAAAATCACCTGGCGCCGGTGCTTTAATATGCCCCACCCGCACCAGCCACCAATTCCAACGATGATACCTTTGAGAACTATTTCAACTGGATTCTGTGACTGTAATGTAGTCATGCCCACCATGACGGAGAAAAACCAGCAAAATATCACTGAGAACAGTAATAGCCAGATGTGTGTTTTCCCCTTCAACTGCACTTTAGACTCTCTGCCATTCACTTTGTAAATATAGCAGGCTCATGATAACTACAGTGGCCCAGTAGCCAGTAGTGGTCGTGACTCATTCTGTCGCAATCCCCTTTGTTTCTAAATTGTAAAAACTTGCCAGCCAGTCCGGATATTCTGCGCATGACCCGCTTCGTTACAATTAAATCGAAATACTCATTCAGGCTGCCGCATTTCTATACTGATAAATTAAGCATAAGTGAAACGACAGTGGTTCAATCACCATATAACTATGTTAAAATCACCCCTCGCTTAATCTTGACAATTCAACTAAGCAACCCGACTGTCATGGGCTGACGCTGTCGAGCAGAACAAATAAATGGAATCGGTCGTTACATGGAGTTATGAATTGCACGCTTATGTTTGCGAATACTGCTAATATCTAATCGAAAAACATCGGGGGCACCATATGGGCAATCGTAACTGTTTAATACAAAAACAGCAGTTATTTTTCCTGCTGGCGATTTTTTTTATCTCATCGCACGCTGCTGCAGATTTAATACTATCCGCGCCACCACGCGAAAACCCATCCCAGGGTAAAGAACTCTACGAGCCCATTGCTGAAAAACTTAGCAAGCTACTCGGTGAAAAAGTTGTTTACCAGCAGCCTAAAAACTGGGCTGACTATACCAACAAAATGCGTGATGGTTATTATGACATTATTTTTGATGGGCCCCATTTTGTCGCGTGGCGCCAGAAAAACCTCAAACACACCCCGGTGGCATCATTGCCTGGTTCTCTGGAATTTTTCATCGTGACCAGCAAAGAAAATCAACAGTTAAACAATGCGCGTGATCTGGTGGGCAAAAAGATCTGTGGCATGCCCTCCCCCCATCTGGCAACCGACCTTGTCTATGACCTGTTCAAGAATCCTGTGTTGCAACCCACGATCTATGAAGTCAAGGGCGGGCAACGCAACTCCTTCCAGGCATTTAAAGATGGCAAGTGCGTGGCAACAATTTTTCGTTCGACTCTATACAACAAATTACCGGATGAAGAACGCAAAAACTTGAAAATTGTTGTAAAAACCCGCACCTTGCCAAACCAGACGATTAGCGTGAGCCAACGCCTTGAGAAACAGGCCAATACCATAGCTGACTTTCTGGTTTCAAAAGATGGTGCAATTACCGCGAATAACCTGTTGTCACGTTATAGCGGACGCAAAAAACAATTTATTAAAGCAAAGCCGGAAAAATTTGTTGGTGCTGCAGATATCCTGGAAGGCGTAGTGTGGGGATGGTAGTTTCACTTTCATCGAGCATCATGCCACCGCTACGGCAGCATTAAAAAGGAGTAACGCGATAAAACGTGGGAGAGAGGGTCAGAGAAAGGTAGGTCATTTCCTGTTTTATCGCGCCACCCAAACGAAGAGACTTGTAATACCGACTAAAAAATTCAGCGTTCCCCGCACATCATGACGTAAACCCCAACGTAGTTACCCACAAACACTAACGGTGTCTGGCATTGTCGGCAGAATGCGGCAGATTGCTAATAACGCACTAAAGACTTATGACAGTCTAGGGGAAAATCATGACAAAAGCTTGACGGAATTGTGAACTAATTGTGGAGTATGGAAAAAGACAGCGATAACAGATAAATTGCTTAAATATCTATTTTATAACCGACGCCATATACCGAACGGATCGCGTTTTCCTCCGGTGCAATAGCATCAAGTTTCTTGCGCAAGTTTTTCACATGGGTATCAATGGTACGCTGATTGACAATCCGATGGTCATCATACAGCTGGTCCAGAAGTTGATCCCGCGAAAATACCTTCCCTCGCCGTGATAATAATTTCATTAGCAGACGAAACTCTACTACTGTTAAGCCAAGCTGCTGGCCGTGGTAACTTGCCTGATACTTTTCTTCATCGATGTTAAAAACCTCCTGATCGGGAGCAGTAACATCCTGAAACTGGCTTCTGCGCAAGACTGCTTTAACCCTGGCTACGACTTCACGGGGACTGAAGGGCTTACAAATGTAATCATCGGCACCAAGCTCGAGCCCCAGCAAGCGGTCAATCTCCTCCACCCTGGCGGTCACCATAATTATTGGTACCTGAGAAAACGATCGGATCTCCTTGCAGATTGCCATACCATCCTTGCCCGGCAGCATGATATCCAGCAGGATGAGCGCCGGATTATTCGATTCCACCCAGGGCGCCACATCGAGACCGTTTTCAATTCTATGGGTGCGATAATTCGCCTGAGTTAAATATTCATGCACCAATTGAGCAAGCTTGGGCTCGTCTTCCACAATAAGAATCAAAGGATTTTCCATCATTGTCATTCCTGGACTTGTATACTTCGTGTTTGCTAACGGGGTTTCCCAAAGGTTGTCGGTAACTTGATCTGAAACCATAAGCCACCCAATGGTGAATGCTGTACTGTCATTGTTCCATCATGTGCTTCTGTAATATTTTTGCAAATCGACAATCCCAGCCCTGCGCCACCACTCATACGGCTTCGGGATTCTTCCGCCCGAAACAGGCGGTCAAACAAATGATTCATTAAATGTTCCGGCACACCGGGATCTGAGTCGTGCCAGTTTACTGTAACTTCACGATCCGACTTTTCACAACTGATTTCACAACGCCCACCTGAATTGGTATAGCGTAAAGTATTTTGCATTAAATTGGAAAAAAGTTGATGTAGCCGCTGGGAGTCAGCAAAAATCAGGCAAGGAGCGCTGCGATCATACTCAATTTTGGTCTGGATCGATTTGCTACGCAGTTTGTCACCGAACGATGAAACAACATCTTCCAGGACAGTGATTAGCTCTATTTCTTCCTTTCTGTAATCCAGCGCACCAATATCCGACATAGATAACTGATATAAATCATCGATCAATTTATTCACTCGAATGATTTCGGAATGTAGCGAATGCAGGTTCTGCAGGGTGGGTTTACGCACTCCGTCCTGTAGAGCCTCAACTTCGCCTAACAATACTGCCATAGGCGTCCGCAACTCATGAGAGATATCCGCGATCCATTGCCGGCGGGACTGCTCGTTCTTGCCCAGGGTTAACGCCAGAGAATTAAAGTCATTTTGTAACTGCCCGATCTCATCAACACCCGTGACTTCTATCCGGGTATCGAATTTCCCTGCCGTTAGGGACCTGGTGGCGTCCACCAGTGATTTGATCGGCCGCAACAGGTTTTGTGCAACCATCACGGCAATGATGGCGGCAAAGAAGATGCTCGTGACGCTAATGGCAAGCGCTGTATCGTTTTGTTGCTCGGTAAATTGAATATCTACGGTATCAACCAGTGCGGTAGAGGGTGTGATACTTAACCAGCCGATGGTTTCACCGTCCTGATTATTGATTGGCTTCAACACAGCGTTATCGCCAAACTGGCGGTTGCCCGCGACAAATTCTTTTTCCGAATCCAGCAACGCCAGACGTAAACCAAGATCGGTTAGATCCAGCGATTGTTCTTCCTGGCTAACTTCAAAACTCTCCAGCTGATACTCACCGCCTTTGGTAGAACGCAAATGGGAAATTATTAACCGATGCCAGATACCTCTTTTAAATTTTATAAATTTCCAATCACCCTGCTGCTGGTACTCTTCAGCAATGGTTGTCGCGAGCGCATCCAGCCGCTCCAGCTCGACACGATTGATATAATCAAGAAACCCGGATTGAAAACTGTAGCGCACCGCCACCGCCATCGTAACGATAACGATGATACTGGTGATGAAAAAAGCGAGAAAAAGCTTTAGGGTGATGCTGATTTTCATGTACGGGCTGTTATATCGAGTGTGGCGCGAATTATAACAACCTGACACAACTAAAAATAGTACTCCGAACGGTCGGCACCGATTTTAACAGCATGCGGGACATACACTGTCATACGCATCTCGGGATGTAACTGCGACTGGATGTCATAAAGGCCCGGACTGTTTAACTCAATCACCTGACTACCACCTGGTTCTAGTTCAGCCACCAACTGCTCCCGGTCTTTATAGTGAAAAGAGATCTTATGGTGCACGGAGTCCAAATTAACTATTTTTAACCTGTCCTTGCTACCCACCTTAAGAAAGACTTCCGAGAACTTATTATCCACCTGTTCAATTACATGCTCTCTGGCTTCAGAGACACATGCAACCCACATCAGTCCCACACCCACGATCACCGCATGAAGTTTTTTCATTGCATTCCCCTAATGATGTTAGGTATCCGTACCACTCGAATGCATCCCGCGTAGTTTAGCTATGAAGTACTTTTACCAACTAAAGCACTAAGGATTGTGTATTGAAAGACTCATGATTTAGTACAGCATAAATATGACTTAAAACAGAGACGCTGGTTGACGTGGGATATTTTAGAAAATAATGAAACTAACTCAATGAAAACCCGCAAACTTCACATTATTTTCATATTGCCTTACTTCCCCATTAAGGCGAGCAATAACCAACTTGACTAGTATAGATTTACTTAGCCTGCCATTTTGATGTCAAATTGCTTTTATCGTGTTATTCAATAAATACAAAGCTAACAGACAAATAAGATGATTTAAGCAATCGCTTATTCGGCGATTGGATATCTGATAATAGCTGCAAAAAAATACTTACATTACGCAAAGCTTTGCACTAAAATACTCGTGTTTGAAAATCCTCACCCAGTAGTATCCATAACTCTATGCATGCAAATGTCTCATTCATCTGTATGCAGATTGCAATACAAATAATTCGAATAATACCAATAAGAAAAAACGAGGATTGTTCAAATAAACTGAGCAGGCGGGGCTAACCTACTTCAGTATTTTTAAAAAAATTAGGGCATAAGGGGCTCAATAAAATGTCTAGTTATTCTATTTCTGAAACAGCGGCGCTGTCTCGCGACCTGTCGTTTGATAGCAATCCTGATCAACAGGATTCACAATCAGATAACGGCGCGAAAAACAATTCACACACGCAAGCATTATCTCAAGCAGATAACAGCAGCAAGAATCTTCCAGCGATTTATGAACCAAAAAATATTGTTGGCGCCGGTCAATTACTGGCACATAAATATCCTGTGGAATACTCCGCAGAAAGCTACCAGAAAGCGCGTCAGGAGCTTTATTACTTATTTCTGGGAATTGGCGCATATCTCTTCCTGGTTTATATGGGATGGGCTGCTGTCCAGCAAATCAATTTCACTGAAACCGGCGATTTTGTTTACAACGCCGGACTGGTCGGCGGCATATTAATGTTAATCGCGCTTGCCTATTCACTATTTAAACGCGTCACTTTTTTTAGACGCCTCATGTCAGCAGATGCCTGGTACTACCTGCACATTGCCTGTGGTGCCGTTGGCGCATATCTTGTCATGCTGCATTCGGTGTTTGATCTGGGCTCAATAAACAGTTCCGTTGCATTTTTTTGCATGCTACTAGTTATTGTTAGCGGCGCATTAGGACGATATGCGCTAACTCTCTTCAGCATTGTATTACACAGGCAGTATGATGAAGTTCGCAACCTGGAACCGGAACTTTTTTCAATCATTGACCGGTACGACAGCGACAGAACCGACCTGATCCATAAGCGCTTAACAAAATTTGCTGTTCGTTGTTTCAAGCAGCCTAAAGGAATCGTAAAATACGTTATTCGCCTATTATCGATCCCTTATCACGGTATATATTTCTATGTAACATCCGCGCGTCAGATAAGAAAAATCATCAACAAAGCAGCAAAAAGTTCGACCCAAACCAAAGCACAAACAAGAGCGCTAAAGAAAGCCAAAAAGCAACAGCTCCGTCACTATGTATATTATATCGTTAAGATGGGT